>JAABUP010000423.1_pt1 | contig 93733 bp, 91 predicted proteins | sample 5559201 | NCBI WGS metagenome assembly JAABUP01 (sample SAMN10711887, study PRJNA513373) | rock metagenome | isolation source: Antarctica rocks | place: Antarctica | reverse complement strand
TGGCAAGGGGAGGCGGAGCCGGGTGCTGATCTAACAAACAGTCTCACCGCGAAGCAATCGCTAGGCGGTGGACTTAGGCCGCTCAGAGCATCACCGGCTCACTTCGTCATTATACAAGGCCGCTGGCCTTGTGGCTTCAAGTATGGAGGCTTGTATTATGCGCGGTCACGCCACTGCTGTGGGTCCCGACTGGCATGGAAGCAAGCCAAAACAACGATCCGACCAGTGTCGAACAAGTAAATCACACTGTAAGGAAATCGGCGCAGTACAGCACGACGCATCTGCTTGTGAACGGCTGCATACGCCGTCGGGTTACGCTGAATGGAAGAAAGGCTGGCATCTAAAGCTCGCATGAACTCTGACCCCAGCCCTTCATTTTTGTCCTCGTACCAGCGAAATGCCTCGGTAATTTCCGCTTCTGCCTCCGGCTGAAAAATGATTTCGGGAAGCGGTTCAGACTCTTCGGTCATTTCTGGCCCCGGACCCTTTGCTGAACTTCCTGCCAGGACGCCCCGGCCAGCGGGTTTTGTTGGTAGGTGCTCAACCGCCGGTCAAGTTCCTGTGTTTGGGCCTCGGTGAGTCTCATTTCTTCCGGTTGAGCGGCGATAGTATCCCAAATATCTTCGACAAGTTGAATACGCTCCGCGGTGCTAAGTTGTGTGATTCCAGCCAAAGAAGTGGTAAGCATTTCGGTTCCCTACGCGCCGTAAAGTTCTGGTTCAGGATACCATTTTTTGCCGTGTAAGACAAGTCTGCCGCCGAGCGGCCCAACGCCATCGCTAACAATGCGCGCACTCGGCCATCCACCCGTGCGGGTAGGTGGGATCGGGCTTCAACCCCGCTCTGAAGACCGGGGCGGCCAGGCGCGGTCGGTGCAGCGCAATGTTAGGCAGCAGATGTTACAACCATACGGGCTATGTCTGCTATCTGAACCCGATAGGCCGAATTAGAGGTTTCCTGTAAATGTTCTTGAACAATGTAAACTGTATTGCACATCCCGCACTGGACACGCACAAACTCATACCACCCGCCAAAAGGAACCGCAATCTTGCCCATCAGTTCCTCAGCGGCTTCCTGTAAACCTGGCTCCAACGTGGGCTGTTTGGGCTTCGGGCGACTCAAATCCCAGCCTAAACGCAAACGAACAGGCATATCACAGACGGTACACCGGAACCTATACTGTGTTTCGCTAGATACCCGAAAATCCCCACCAGAAGCATGAGAGGATGGAAAGGGTAGTTTTTCCAGACTGAACAATGCAGACCTTCTTCCGTTTGGCTTATGCCTCAATACAGCCCTACGCTCTGCCGCCTAACTAGAAGCTATCTCATAAATGCTGGCAGGGCTTCATGGCTGCCCCATTAGCCCCCGCTGTCAAGCCAGGCTACTCTCGGACAGGCCGCGTGGAGGAGACCTGATTGGGCGTCACGATAGGCCCCTGCTATTTATGAGATAGCTTCTAGTATTCAGCCGCACTTCTGCGGTGTAACATGCGACGCCGCTCACTCTCAACCCCATCGGCGGGAAGCTTGCGGGATTACCGCGCTTCTGCGGTATCATACGCCGAAAACGGGGGTTTATCGTGAAGATGCGGTGTAATATGCCCCAAGAACGGCTTTTGCCGCAGACGGGCGACGACGGTCGAACTCCTACCGCCCGTAGACGCGGAACAGGGCGAGGGCGGCGGCGCAGAAGCCCGCCGTGATGCCGTAGATCATCCAGACGGCCCGGCGCTGGGACCCGTTGTAGCGGCGCAGCAGGATGTGGTGGATGTGGGAGGTCTTGTCCGGCAGGTAGGCGGGCGTGTGCGCCAGGGCGCGCTGCGTCACGACGCGGATGCCGTCGAAGATGGGTACGCCCAGCACCAGCACGGGCAGGGCGACCGAGACCGTGGCGGCGATCTTGAACGTCCCGATGATCGAGATGGCGGCCAGGGTGAAGCCCAAGAACTGCGCGCCGACCGTGCCCATGATGATGGACGACGGGTGCTTGTTGTAGCGCAGGAAGCCCAGACACACGCCGACCAGCGTGGCGGCGATGACCGTGACCTCGTACTGGTGCGCCTGGGCGGACATCAGGGCCAGGGTCGCCGCGCAGATGGCGCAGACGCCCGCCGCCAGTCCGTCCAGGCCGTCAATGAAGTCCACCGTTTTAGCAACCCCGAAGACCCAGAGCACGGTGGCGAAGTCCGAGAACCAGGGGTAGAACGAAAAGAACTGGCCCGGCGGGTAGTGCCCCCGCACGGCGGGCGGCCCGTGATAGAAGGGGTTCGTGACGCCCTCGATGCGGACGTCGAAGAGGACGAGGACGATGCCGGCCGCGACCAGGGCCAGGGACTGCCAGATCGCGGACACCTCAAACTTGTCGTCCAGCGTCCCGATCACGGCGACCAGCGTCGCGGCCAGCATGACGCCGGCGAAGTGGTCGAGCTGGTGGGACGTCCAAGGGAAGACGTGCCGGTGGGTGGCGATATAGACGTAAACCAGACCCAGGGTCAGCAGGAAGCCGCCGAACATCGCCAGGCCGCCCCAGCGCGGCAACGGCTCCTTGTGGACGTCCCGCTCGCGCGGCACGGCGACGGCCCCGAACCGCCTGGCGAGCCGGCCGACCCAGGGCGTCAGCAGGTAGCTCAGGGCGAGGGCCAGGAGGAACGCGAGCCACGGCAGTTTCCACTGAGTCCACTGGGGCATGGTGTTACTTCGTCCTCAGAGGGTCATTAGGTCAGGCGGCCACCGGCAGGCGGCTTTCGGTGATGGCGACGGTATCGGCTTCCGAGGCCGGTTCCGGGAGGGGCTGCCCCGCCGCCAGCAATACCTCCAGGTGGCTTTGCAGGGCGGCGTGGAGCAGGCGCAGTGCCCCGCCGCGGTCGGAGAACTCAAGCACCAGGTCGGGGACGTCGGCGGGCGTGGCCGACCATGCCCCGAGCGGCGTCGGCTGCAAGATCGTCAGATACCGGCGTGGTGGCTGGCTCGGCAGGGCGACGGTGGAGTAATCCGTCTCGGAGGACGGGGGCGGGACCGGATCGCCATCCTCCAAGGTGGCCTCTACCCACGCTTCTAGTGCCTCACCATACAGTGCCCTCACTTCAGAGCAAGTCTCGCCCACCGCAACGCAGCCTGGGATGTCGGGGCAATACGCGCCCCAACTGGTTGGGCCGTGTTCCAGAATCAGTAGATACTCTTTCATGGTTTGGGGAGTCCTGCCTGCTTCCATATTTTTCCCAGTGTCCCTACCGGCAGATCCACGCTGGGATGCCCGGCCACGACGACATTCCCTGGTCTCACGTCGTGGTGAAAAACGCGGTGGTCGCCGCGCATCCGCTTGAAGTACCAGCCATCAGCCTCGATCCGCTTGATGACGTCGCGCACCTTCATCCGTGAAACCTATCTGCTCCCAATTGGAAGACGCCGCTACTTGGGCTTGACGCCGCCCCCCTCCGCCGTCTTTTCCACCTTCCGCCAGTCCATGTCCGCAGCGACGCCGCGCAGTGCGGCTTGCAGCGCCCACAGTCTCTCCGGGAGATTGGCATCCATGAGAACGGTCTTGGTTGTCCCGTTTCGGACGGCGCTGATTTTGATAAAGGGCATCAGCGGGTAGCCGCCGACATATCTATTGCCGCCCTCAAAGAACTTGGCGGAAGCAAGAAGCTTCGTCAAGCCTTGAAAGTCAAGCCAGTCATGACGCCACCCCCGGAAGTTCCCAGCTAAATCTTCCTGCGGTGTAGGAGCGGCGTCGTTGGGAGCAACACTCGGTAACAGGGTCACCGTTTTGATGGTATCACTAGATTTAGTGGTATCACCGGCACTGTCCCCCACACCGTCCCTATAGAAAGTGACAGTTTCTTCGTACAGCCGTGAGTCGCCATGCCACGGCTGCGCCTTCTCCCCCCGATTGTTCGCCTTCACCTCATTTTCATACTCCCGTGGGTCGAGATGCCGCCAAATTACTCGGGTAAAGCTGATCTGCGTGACCCCGCTGAGAGGGTCGTAGACGGGCGCTTTAGCGGGTTCTGAGAGCGCGGCAGGCAGGGCCATCGTCAGAAAGAGCCAGCCGAGGGCGGAGATGAACAAGAGTTTGATCATCAGAATTGTCTCCTCATCTTCTTTGTTCTCCGCTCGCCCCCAGCCTTCACTTCACCCCGGAAAGCGGTCGCAGAGGGATTTGACGTCGCGGCGGACGGCCCCATACGTCGCCGCGTCACCGATGTGCGTCAGGGTCCGGGCGATGCAGTCGGCGATCTCGTCCATCTCGGCCTCGCCCAGGCCCCGGCTGGTCGTGGCCGGTGTGCCTAAACGGAGGCCGCCCGTCACCCAGGGCTTCTCGGTGTCGTAGGGGATGGCGTTCTTGTTGGTCGTGAGATTGACTTTGTCCAGCTCGACTTGGGCGGTGCGGCCCGTGAGCGACTGCGGGCGCAGGTCCACGAGCATCAGGTGGTTGTCGGTCCCGCCCGAGAACAGCGTGAAGCCGCGCGACATCAGGCCGGCGGCCAGGGCGCGGGCGTTGCGCTTGATCCCCTGCTGGTACGACTGGAAGCCGGGCGACAGCGCCTCGCCGAAGGCGACGGCCTTGGCGGCGATGACGTGCATCAGCGGCCCACCCTGGGTGCCGGGGAACACGGCGCTGTCGATGGCCTTGGCGTGCTCGGCGTCGCACAGGATCATGCCGCCGCGCGGGCCGCGCAGGGTCTTGTGCGTGGTCGTCGTGACGACCTGGGCGTGGCCGATGGGGCTGGGGTGCTCGCCCGACGCGACCAGCCCGGCGATGTGGGCGATGTCGGCCAGGAGCAGCGCCCCTACCTCGTCGGCGATGGCCCGCAGGCGCGGGAAGTCGATCTCGCGCGGGTAGGCGGACGCGCCCGACGTGATCATCTTGGGCCTGACCTCGCGGGCGATGCGCGCGCACTCGTCGTAGTCGATCCGGCCCGTGTCTTTATCGACGCCGTAGAACTGGGCGTTGTAGAACTTGCCGGAGAAGTTGACGGGCGAGCCGTGGGTGAGGTGCCCGCCCTGGTCGAGCCGCATCCCCAAAATGGTGTCGCCCGGCTGCAAGAACGCCGTGAACACGGCGATGTTGGCACTGGCCCCCGAGTGCGGCTGGACGTTGGCGTGGTCGGCCCCGAAGAGCTGCTTGGCGCGGTCAATGGCGAGCTGCTCGACGATGTCCACATACTCGCAGCCGCCGTAGTACCGCTTGCCGGGATAGCCCTCGGCGTACTTGTTGGTCAGCACGGACCCCTGGGCTTCGAGCACGGCGCGCGAGACGACGTTCTCCGAGGCGATGAGTTCCAACTTATCGTGCTGGCGGCCCTCTTCTTTGGCGATGGCGGCGTACACGGCAGGATCGGACTCGGACAGGGGGGCGTCGCGGCGGACCAGGTATTCGTTCTCGGCATATCGCTCCGCGCCGTCGCTGGCGGGAGGGGGGGTCAGTTCTTTTTCAATGAGTGCCACGGGGGAGGCTCCTTGCGTTGGGGGCTGGCCCTATCATACTCTATTTCGGCCCGAAGTTGCAAGGACGGAGCGGATTTGACTACGAATGTAAGTAGAATAACGGCATGAAAGACACGGCTCTGCTTTGCGCAGCCCCGGCCCTGCGCTGACCCGGCGTAAAAGCAAAAAAGCCCCCGCCCCAGGTTGAGGGCGGGGGGCTTTCGGAAGGTACGCTACGCGCGCAGGAAGGCGAGGAGGTCAGCGGTCAGGCGGTCCTTCTCGGTGGCGAACAGGCCGTGCGGGGCACCGTCGTACTCGATCAGCTTGGAGCCTGCGATGCCCTTGGCGGCGGCCCGGCCCGCAGCGTCGATGGGGACGGTATGGTCGGCGGTGCCGTGGATGATCAGGGTCGGCACGTTGAACGCGGCCAGATCGGGGCGGAAGTCGGTCGTGCCGAAGGCCACGGCGCAGGCCAGGGTCGCCTTGAGGCTGGCCTGCATCGCCACGTCGAGCGAGTTCTCCAGCACCTCATTGCTGACCGGGTGCTTGACCACGCCGACGCCGTAGAAGTCTCGGAAAAAGCCCGCGAAGAAGTGGGCGCGGTCGGCCTTGATGCCCGCGCCGATCTGGGCGAACATGGCGGCGTCGGTGCCGCTGGGGTTGTCCGGGGTCTTCAGCATGTAGGGCACGACCGAGGAGATCAGGCCGGCCTGCGACACGCCCTTGCCGCCGTGCCGGGACATATAGCGGGCGACCTCACCGCCGCCCATCGAGAACCCGACGACGGCGGCGTCGGACGCGCCCGTCGAGGCCAGGACGTCGGCCAGGTCGTCGGCCAGCGTGTCGTAGTCGTAGCCGCTCCAGGGCTGGTCCGAGCGCCCGAAGCCGCGCCGGTCGTAGGCCAGGGTGCGGAAGCCCGCATCGGCCAGGGCCATCGCCTGGTCATCCCAGCTATCCGCCGAGAGCGGCCAGCCGTGCAGCAGGACGACGGGGCGGCCCGTGCCCCAGTCCTTGACGTAAAGCTTAGTGCCATCGCGCGTGGTGATATACGGCATTGTGTTCTCCCTTGTTTTTCCGACACACCCACTATACCCATGGGGCGAGAGCGGGCTAACGCGGGAGTGCAAGCGGCACAATCAAACTTGCCTGGTGCCGAGTATCAGCGCCTCCACCTCGGCCTTGATCTCCCGCGTACTGATCAATACTGGATAGGAAGTTCGGCTCTGTCCCGTTGAGCGTAGTGGGATTGGTCCACACCCTCGGGGCGGGTGTTTCGCGGGGGTCTGAGACGAAACAAATTGGGAAGATCCAGCGGAAAGCTCAACCAGGCTGCAATCAAGTGCTGGGCTTCAGGAGCATCGGAGAGGCTCAGAGACTTTAGCGTTGCTATCAAGTGGGAGCGGAACGCGGTGAGCACGGGATCATCCAGGGCCAGTATCCGCACGTAGTCTCTCCCCTCGTCCGTGATCGCTTCTATGCCGCCGTCTTCTTTAACGCGGACGTGTTCCGCAAGAGCCACCCGGCAGGGATTCAGAATCTCCACGTCCTGCTTGTAGGAATTACAGCGGGCGCAGGCATAGACCAGGTTTTCGTAATCCAGGGCCAGACCGGGGGCCACGGCCTGTGGTCGGACGTGGTCTACGCCAAAGGTGTCGGCTCCCGATGGGAACCACCGTTCTCGGCTGAGGCAATAGGCGCACCGGAACGTGAAGTCGTCCCGGAGCCAGGGCTTGTACGATGCGTGGTCGTCATAGCCCTGCGGCCCGTGCAGGCGTTCATGAACTGTGTTGGGATAATTATAAGCGATCATCTTGGACCTTCACGGCCCTTCAGTTGTTGAGCAAATACCTCCATTTGTTCCAGTGCGGCAAACGGCAAGGGATACTGTGCATTTACAAGCCCGCTCATTCTTGTCTGCAATTCCTCCAATTCCTGTCGTTCGGCGGGGGAGAGACTTTTCCTCCTGATAAGCTCGACGCGCCGCTGATTGATGCCGCTCATCAACTCCTGCCGGTATTCTGCCCGTGCCTGCTCAAACTCGGTTCCGTACTCCGTGAAGCCGGGGACGCCGGGGCGGCGCGCGCCGTCGAACCAGGCCAGCAGTTCGCTCTCCGCTTCTTGTGACAGACCGTAGGCATCCAGTACGGCGGCGTCGATCTTCAGCAGGACGTTCATCCCTTCCGCCGTCCCCTGAAGGCGGGCATAGCGGTCCACATAGCGGGTAATCAGTTCGGTCGCTGTTGGCGAGAACGTCGGCAGTGGGATCGTGGCATAGAAACGTACTTGGCTATGCCGTTTACCGCCTTGTTGGGATAGCCAAGCATTCGCGACAGGCCCATTAATGAGCGCGGCAATAACTTCTGTGGTGAGACCGCCAAGATCTGGCCAAACGCAGTGAAAGTTTTGCGTACATACTAGTTTACCGTAATCCACCGCCGCCACCGTCACCCATTGGCCCCTGCTCTTTCGGGCCGCAGAAACAATCACTTTAGGCGACTTCCACGGCCAATCCGCTCCTACCTCGATTTGAGCTTCCGTTGTCAGGTATTGTATTCGCCCGATGCTGTAGAGCCGGAAGTCATCCCCAAACTGTGAGAGGCCAGGCACAAAGCCAGCTCGCTCAACGTTAGAGACGAAAGTCGGATCGTTGGTGTCAAAGCCCGCCGCGTATCGTATTCCACGGTGGATTTCTACCATTGACGAGAGTTTGGCAGCACCACCGAGTTCCGCCCACAATCGTTCAAGAGGGTTTTGCTCCCACCCGATGCTCCGGGTGTGTCTAAACTGCTTGTATGCCGGCTTTGATAGAGCAGCGAACCGGTGACGAGGCGTGCCTTGCACTTCCCCATAAGCCAGCAATAATACTGTCTCGACGCTAGAATGCTGAAAGATGTTGTCGGGCAACTTTACGATGTCTACATTCTTATAGGTAGCATTGATTTTATCTCTGACCTTGCGGTAACTTTGGCCATTCAGATAAGCGAGGGGCAATACAAAACCCAGCATCTTCGGCGGCTTCTGAAGCACAAGAGCTAAAGCCTCAGTGCCTTTGTATGCTGAACTGGGAACATACGTCTGTTTTTCCTGAGCATCAAACAGGCCATACGGCGGATTGCAGAGCACAACGTTCGCCTGCGTCAGATTGTCTGTTAAACGAGGCGAAGAAAAGACGTCGTCTGCTAAGACATTCCAGCCGTTGGAGTTGGGGTAGTCCGCCAGAATGAGTGAGTGGAAAGCGACCTCGCGGGCGAACGGGTCTGTCTCCATTCCAACCAGCATTTGCTTAAAATATTCGTGACGCTTTGCAGCGTCCATGTCTTTGTCTTCTAGCAACCCACGCAGGCGTCCCATCGCAGCAATCAGAAATGGCGCGGCCCCGCAGAACGGCTCAAACACGGTACGCTCATTTTCCAACAAATCTTGAAGGGGAAGAGCACGGACTACGTATTCTGCCACTTCATAGGGCGTGGCGTGGGTGCCGAGTGTGCGGCGGGTCGTGACGTCTACAAAAGTGTTTTCATAGACGTAGGCCAGGGCTTCGACAGAAAGGTTTTGAAAGTGGATCGCCTTTCGGATCGTCTCCCAGGCTCGGTTCCGTATGGGAGCATCCAGCGGCGGCAGCGTGTCGGCCGGATCGTTGTAGAACGTGTGGACGGCTTGAAGCACAGTCTGAGCGTCCTCGTTGAGCCAATTCCCTTTGTGCTTCCGATCCCCCAACAATTTGGCGGCCATGAAACGAAAGATGACCTGAAACAGCGCTCGGTAGGTCAGGCTGTCCGGATCTTGATCGTGCAGTTCCCGGTACTTTCCGCGAGCGTCTGCGACAACGATTTTAAGCAGTCCGTTCAGTTTCCGGTGGACGTCGGCTTCGATGGCGGCGACTAGGCCGACGTCATAAAAGTCAAGTTGCGGCGAGACTTCGGGAAAGGCGATGTTTTTGGCGCGTAGCACCTCGCCAGGCTGCCACTGGTCCTGCCGGTTAATAATCTCACGCACAAGCGCATCTGTGGAGAATTCTCCGCGCGGTTCTGGTGTGCCACGCGCCATCATTTTCCAGAGACGCCAAGTGTTCGTGTCCGGCCGCAGGGCGAGGACCATCGGCGCACCCAGCGCCCGGCAGTATTCCACTTCCTGAGGATTGTCGCTTGTCGTAAGCGTGACCCCGAAGCAGGCCGTTTTGTAGGATGTCGGCTCCTGCGCGAACGCAGCAAGCGGAACCGTCAGCGCTCCATCGCTGTCTCCTAGCACATCGCTGAAGCCGTAGTAAGGCAACAACAAATCGTCCCGATAGCCGATCTGCTTCAGGCTGTCCCGCGTCTTTAAAACTAAAGGGTGCGATGCTGTTGATTGGGACATCATCTATTTCATCTGCGCGAGTTCGTCGCGCGTCTCTTCCGTCAGCGTTTCCAGGACGATCTCCAGCACCTGCTGACCACCCGCGTTCAGCGCTTCCACCAACACTTGCCGCCCCTGATGGGTCTTGAAGAGGGCAATAAACACGCCCGGCTCCTCAATGATGATCGCGTTCTTAAGGGGATTGGAATCGCGCATAACCACACGCAACGTCACCATCGCCCCACGAATTTTTTGGGTGGACCAATGTTTCTGTTTCAGACGCCGAACAAAGCGTAGTTGCACAAGGTCCTCCAGGGCATACTTCCGGGAGGAGCCACGGCCACGGGCGGGCTGGATAGGGACGACTAAGCCTTGGTGTGCCCAGTAGTCAAGCTGACGACTGGAAAAGCCAGTACATTGGGCGGCCTCCGCCGTGGAGTATCGCGGTAGTGCTTCGTCGTCGTCGGTATCAGGCGGCATAAGCAGATGATAACATCAAACACATGACAAAATCAAGTTTTTTGTGTTCATCCGCCGAGATGGGCGTTATCTAGCGGTGTGTTAAACGTAACCAGTATCGCTTTAAGCTTTGCTCACAGGGCTTCGGGGGCGTGGCGCAGGGCGAGCATGGCGACGTCGTCGCGGCGGACGTCGCCGGCGAAGGCGGAGACGGAGGCGTAGACGTCGCGCACGGTCCCCCCCGCGTCGGCGCGGGTCTCGGCGAGGAAGGCCGCCACGCCCTCGTGGCCCAAAAACGTGCGGTCCGAGGCGCGCGCTTCGGTCAAGCCGTCGGTGAACAGCAGCAGCAGGTCGCCGGGCGCGAGGGTGGTGTCGGCGGTGCCATAGGGGACGCCCGCGATGGCACCCAGCGCCAGGCCGTCGCTCTCGGGGAGGGCGACGACGACGCCCCCCGCGGAACGGACCAGTGGGGCCTCGTGGCCGGCGTTGGCGTAGTGCAGAGTCCCGGTCCGGGTGTCCAGGACGCCGTAAAAGAGCGTCACGAAGCCGTCGTGGCTGCTCAGGGGGCCGCTCAAGACGTCGTTGACGTGGACCAGGACCTCGCCGGGGGCGTCGGGGTGCTCGGCGACGAAGCCGCGCAGGGTGTACTTGAGCATGGCGGTCTGGACGGCGGCCTTCAGCCCCTTGCCCGAGACGTCGGCCATGACCACAGCCAGCCGGTCGCCGCCCAAGGGGAACAGGTCGAAGAAGTCGCCGCCGATGACCGACTCGTCCAAGGCGGCCTGGTACTTGTGGGCGATCTCGAACGCGCCGATGCGGGCCGGCACGGCGGGCAGCAGGCTCTCCTGCAAGGTCTCGGCGATGTGGCGCTGGCGGTCATGGGCTTCCCGCAGCGCCCCGAACAGGCGGGCGTTCTCCAGCGCGCTGGCGGCCTGGCCGGCGAAGGCCTGAGCCAGCGTCACCTCGTCGGCGGCGAAGGCGCGGGCCTGGGCGTAGTGCAGGGTCAGGACGCCGGTCGCGCGGCCCGCGTAGAGCAGCGGCAGGACCAGCCGGGTGCGAACCGCTCCGGGCGGCAGGTCCCCCTCGACGTAGGCGGCGCGGGCGGCGAAGGCGCGCGACAGCAGTTCCCCGCCCGGACCGGCCAGGCCCGACGCCGCCCGGCTCTGCCAGCCGCCGTCCTCGCCCTGGTTCCACAGCGCGTAGCCGTCAGCCTCCAGAATCCGCCGGGCCGTCCCGACGACGCCTTCCAAAACCCGGTCCACGTCCAGCTCGGCGGCGATGCGGGCCGAGGCGGCCTGCAAGGCCTGGGTGCGCGCCAGCAGGGTGTCGGTCCGGCGCGCGAGCTGGGCGTTTTCGAGCGCGACCGACGCCTGAGCGGCGAGGGCGCGGGCGAAGCCGGCCGCGTCCGGCGTCCGCAGGTGCGGCGCGGCGTCGAGCAGGCAAAGCAGCCCGATGCCGCGCCGGTCGCGCGAGCGCAGCACGAACAGGTAGCCAGGGCTGTTGAGGAATGGAAACTGCCGCCCGTCCAGCCCCAAGGCGGCGGGGACGTTGGGGAAGTAGTGCGTCGCGCCGTCGTCCCGGCCTCCCCCGCCGACGGCGGCGGGCAGCGAGTCCAGGGCGGCGGCCAGGGTCTGGGCCTGAAAGCTCTCGCGCAGCGCACTCCCCGCGTCGCTCTCGTCGCGGGCCGCCTCGGCGTCGTGGGACGCCAGCGGCACGAACCGGGCGTTACCGTCTTTGCCTTCCCCCTCGTCGTAGGCGTACACGGCGACGCGGCGGCAAGGGAGGATGCGCGCGGCCTCGTCGGCCAGAATCTGCATCAGCAGGGGCGCATCAGACGAGGCCGCAATGGCATCGCCGGTCCGCGCGACCAGCCCGCGCAGGATGTCATTGCGCCGGCGCGACTCGTCGTAAAGCCGGGCGTGCTGGACCGCGACCGAGACCGTGGCCGCGATGTCGGCGAGCAGCGCCTGGTCTTCGCCGGCGAACCCGCCCAGCGGCGTCAGAGTCCCGCCCCGGTTGCCGACCAACATGATGCCCAGCACGGCCTCGCCCTGGAGGACGGGCACGATGACCTGCGAGCGCAGCTTCAGGGCGGCGGCGACACGCTCGGTCTGCCACGTCTCTTCCAATCCCGCCGCGCGATGGGCGACCCCGGTGCGCCGGACCAGGTCGGCCGCGCCGGCCCCGAGCCGCTCGGTCAGGGCGATCTGCATGCCGGGCGACAGGTTGCAGAACGCCTGAGCGGTCGCGCGGGGCCAGGACGAGGACTCGTCCAGAAGCCACAGCGCGCCGAACTCACCATCGGCGGCCACGGTGATCTCTTTGACGGCGACATCGAGGATGGTTTGCAGCTCCAGCGTCCCGCTGATGGCGCGGTCGATGGCGTGGAGCGAGCGCAGCTCGCTCCCCTGGCGCGTGACCCGCCGCTGCATGGCGTCGAAGGTCCGCAGCAGGAACGGGGCCAGGACGGCGGCGAAGACAGCCGCCAGGGCGTTGATGATCAGCCCGGCGTGGGCGGCCCGCGCGGGCACAAGGACCGTGAGCGTGAGCGAAAGCACGGCGAACAGCAGGATGCCGATCAAAGCCGACAGCCAGGACAGGCCTTCCGCGCGCCGGGCAACGAGTTGTTCCAGGGAGAATGGCATGAGGATTGGGTGTGAGAACCCCTACACCTTGAAGCGGACGTGCAGGATGTCGCCGTCCTTGACGGCATACTCTTTGCCTTCCAGCCGCAGCCGACCCGCCGCCTTGGCGGCCTCCCAGGTCTTGGCGCTGATCAGATCATCAAAAGCCAGAATCTCGGCGCGGATGAAACCGCGCGCCAGGTCCGAGTGGATGCGGCCCGCCGCCGTCACGGCGTTGACGCCCTGCGGCACGGTCCACGCCCGCACCTCGTCCTCGCCGACGGTGAAGAACGACATCACGCCCAGCGCCTGGTAGGCGGCCCGGATCAGCCGGTCACGGGCCGGCTCGCCGATGCCCAGGGCATCCAAAAACTCACGCTGGTCGGCCTCGTCGAGCAGCGCGACTTCCTCCTCGGCGGCGGCCCCCAGCACGATCAGCGGGACGCCGTCTGTGGCACACTGGGCGCGCAGGGGCTGGAGCAGCGGCAGAGTCTGGGACTGGGCGATGTCGGCCTCGCCGACGTTGACGACCGCGATCAGCGGCTTGCCCGTGAGAAAGTCGAAGTTCTTGGTGATGCGCGTCTCGTCTTCGGTCAAATCCAGCGACGACACGGGCCTCAAGTCGTCCAGCGCGCCTTTGATCTTGACCAGCGCCTCGCGCTCCAGCGTCTCGGGGCTGGGGCCGCCCGCCTTGCGCGTCTTGAGCTGCTTGTCGATGCGCTCCAGCCGCGTCTCAATCACCGACAGGTCACCCAGCAGCAGCTCCTCGGTGATGGCGCTGTAGTCACGCAGCGGGTTCAGGCCGCCTTCGGGGGCGGGCAGCGAGTCGCTGGCGAAGGCGCGGACGACGAGTACGAGGGCATCGACCGACCGGATGCCGACAAAGAAGTCCGCGCCGAACTTCTGCGGTGCCTTGCCGCCCTCCCCCGCCCCGCCACCGGACAACTGGGCCGCGCCGTCAGTGAACTCAATGGTGGCCTGAGTCCGCTTCTTGGGATGGAACAAGTCTACGGCGAAGTCATAGCGGGCGTCCGGCACGGGCACGACGCTGACCAGGGCCGCCGAGCCGCCCCCGGCGGGGCTGGACTCGCCGCGCGTCAGTGCGTTAAAGAGGGTGGTCTTGCCCGCCTGGGGCAAGCCGATAAGGCCGACTTTCAAGAATTATGCTCCCTTGGTTGTGTCTCGGGCGGTAGCACTTCGGGCGTCGGGGGCCACACGCCTTCCGGCGGGACCTCCTGCGTCGCTTCAAGCATCCGCGCCGTCGGGTACGGCACATCGTTTTTCTGCCGCCGCGCCATGCCGTCCGCCAGCCGGGCGGCCCGCGCGCCTAGCCAGACCGCGCAAACGACAAAAGCGAGAAGCAGCACGGGCAGCAGGATCAAGAGGAACATGGCATAGCCTTCCCCGTTGTTGGCCGCTATTGTACCTCGTTTTGCGCCGTCAGGCGAACACGGGGGCGGACACAGGATAGGGGCAGACAAAGGTGCAGGCCTTGATACACAGGTTTATCAAGGACCGAGCCGAGTAGGGGCGGCGGGGTACAAGAGACAGCGAGGTCAGGGGAACGTGAAGCGCCGAGGCCACACACCCCGGCGCTTTCGGGGGCATACCTACTGGCTACCGCCGGGTGCGGTCGTCGTGGTGGTCGTGCCTGCCGCACCGCCCGCTGCCGGTGCTGCGTCCGTGTTGGAGGGGGCCGCGCCCTGGGTGCCGTTGTAGGGGGAGGTCGCAGAAGCGGGCGGGGCGGGGGCCGCAGGCGCGGCGGGCGGGGCGACGACAACGACCGGAGCCGGGTTGTTGACGATGGTGGGCGCGGGTGCCGGGGCGGCATAGACCGGCGCAGGGGCGGAAGCGGGACCGGCGCTCGGGCCAGGAGCCAGCACGACGGGCGGCGCGGCGGGGGCAGGTGCAGTCGGCATCGCAGTCGTGCGCGGGGGAACGACGACGGTGGACGACTGCGGGCTGGGACGGTTCAGGTAGACCGCCGCGGTGATGATCAGGGCCAGCACGACCACGGCCAGCAGCACGTAAAAGGCCGTCGTGCTGGTCGTGGCCTCGGCCTGCTCGGCGGCGGCGTGGGCCGACGCGGCATTCGCCTGGCCGGCCAAAACGTCGCGCTCGGCGGCCAGGCGGTGGGCCTGCGCTTGGGCGGCGTCACGCTCGACGCTCGTCCCCGCCGCCACGTCTAGGGCCAGGTCGCGCTCGGCGCGGGTCTGCGCGCCGTCCACGAGGGCTTCCCCGGCGACACCACGGGCGGCATCGCGCTGGTTCCGTAGGATGTCTTTTTCTAAATCGTCTGCCATGTGCCTGTCCTTCTGCCGCCGCTCTCGGCGTCGTTTGTTGATGTCTTGCGTTGGCATCTGTGTGCTTACAGGATACCCGATACCGCGCGGTCTAGGAACCTGCGCCTCAGTGCGGGAACAGGGCGAAGACGCGCTCGGGGACGTTGGTGACGATCAGGCCCGTGGTCAGGCCCCAGAGGAGGATATTGACCAGCATCGGGCGGTCTTCCAGGAGGACGGCGTCGGGGGACTCCCCCAGCGAGTGTCGGTGCATCAGGTACAGGTAGCGGAAGATGCCGTAGATGACGAACGGGATGGTCACCATCAGGTAGTGGTGGGCCTGGGCGGCCGGCGAGGTGATCGTGTACAGGGCGTAGGACATCAGGCAGGCGGACGTGACGATGACGATCATCTGGTCCAGCATCGCCGGCGAGTATTCTTCCAGAATGCGCCGCGTCCCGGTCGTCCCCGACTGCTGGCTCGAGAGCAGCTCGGCGCGGCGCTTGGACAGCCCCAGGAACAGGGCCAGCATCAGCGTACACAGGATAAGCCAGGAGGAGATGCTTACGTGGATCACGAACGCGCCCGCCACCGCCCGCAGCACGAAGCCCGCGGCCAGAACGAGGACGTCGATTAGGACCACGTGCTTGAAGCGGAACGAGTAGCCTAATGTCAGCGCCATGTAGGTTAGGGCGACGGCCGCGAACTTCGGCCCCAGGGCAGCGGCCCCGGCCAGCCCGATCAGGCCGAGGGCTACGGCTGCCGCGATGGCGACAGGCACGGCGAGTTCGCCCGCCGCGATAGGGCGGCGGCGCTTCTTAGGGTGCCGGCGGTCGCTCTCGCGGTCGGCCAGATCGTTGATCAGATAAACGACGCTCGACAGCAGGGAGAACACGACGAAACCCAGCGCCGCCTGCTGGAACTGATGCGCGCTGTGCCGCTGGTCCAGCGTGAACAGCAGGCCGGCGAACAGCAGCAGGTTCTTGGTCCACTGCTTGGGGCGCATCGAGACGAGCAGCGCGAGGATCGGTCCGCGCCGCCGGGGCAACGGTAGGTCGCGGGGCGGGTCGTCCTGGGTGGGCGGAGCGGAAAGTGCCATGGCTGTACCTTTATTTCGAGAGGTTCCCGTCTTGAGCTGTCTTCGTCTTGGGCTGTCTTCGTCTTGGACTACTCGTTGCGGCCGTCATTCGGCTGGCCGCCCGTCTGGCCGCCGTTCGGTAAGTCGCCGCGGTAGCCGCCCTGGCCGCCAGGGAAGCGACCGGGGAAGCCGCCCTGGCCGCCGGGGAAGCCGCCCGGATTGCCCTCATTGATGTGGATGCTTTTGGTCGCCTGGGCAGGCTTCTTGAGGCCGTCCACGTCGGTGACGGTCAGCGTGACGGTCTCGTTTCGGTCGCCGCGGGTGTACGCATGGGTCACCGTCGGCCCGGCATCCGGCTCGGACGACTCGCCGTCGCCGAAGTTCCAGACGTATCGGACATTGCTCAAGCCCGTCTCGCCCTTCGCGCTGAACGTGAGCGGCTGGCCGGTTTCGGCCTTGCCGGGGCCGTCGATCTGGACCGACAGCGGGACGGCATCGGAGGCCAGCCGGACGCGGCCCACGTAGAAGACGCCGAACTGGTCGCCGCCCAGCGTGATGCTTTTGAGCAGCGGGGCCGCGCCGCCGCCGAACTTGAGGGACGAGATGGGGACGGGGACGCTGTACCAGCCCTGGCCTGCGGCGGGGTCGGAGACGCTCGGAATGACGCGCAGGACGTCGGCCTGCCGCCCATCGGACAAGACGAACTGGAGGCGCAGCTTGGTGATGTTAGGGATCAGCGGCGCTTCCGCTGCCGTGCCGCCTGGTGCCGTGCCGCCCGGCGTCATCCCACGCCCCTGCCCATTGCCGCCGCGCCCACGCCCACGACGCCCGCGCCTGTCGGGGTACTGGCCCGAGCCGGGGTACTGGCCCGAGCCGGGGTACTGGCCCGAGCCGGGGTACTGGCCTGAGCCGGGGTACTGGCCTGAGCCGGGGTACTGGCCTGAGCCGGGGTACTGGCCTGAGCCGGGGTACTGGCCGCTGCTGCCGAGCGGGTTGGGGTTGTTCCCCTGGGCCACGCCGGGCAGGGTTCGCGGGTCGTAGTGGAGCGTCGCGCCGCCGCGCCGCAGGGTGATCTGGAGGATGCGGTCGTCGCCCGCGAGAGGAACGGGGGTGGCAAAGGAAATTCGCGCACCCTGGTAGAAGTCCAAGGTCGTGATCTTGAGGGCATGGCCCCCAAACAAGTACGTTTCCGCGCTCTCCTGGCCGCTGCCGGCCCCCCAGGCGGCCACGGACAGCCCGGAGTCCGCGACGGGCTTGCCTTCGTACAGCGCGATGTCCGGCGCATCCCCGGAAGACGCGCGGGCCAGGACAAGCAGCAGAAGGGGCGTGAGCAGCGGAACGGGGAGCAGCCGGGAATGTGGAGTTTTCGTCATTAGGTTGCCTCTTTTGCACGCGACTAGACGACTAGATAATTAGACGACTAGATAAACGGCCTCACTGTGTACAGGCGTCCGCCCCCCGAGCGCGGGGCTTTGTTGGGTTGGGGCCGTGGTCCTTGCTAAAAGATGTCGCGGATCTGGACGCGCTCGATGTGCGCGGCCCGGCCCGTCGCGGCGTCCACGTCGGCCACGATGCCGCACAGCGCCACCGGGCCTTCCGCGACTTCGAAGCGGTGCGGGAGCTGCGTGACGAACTTCTGGACGCTCTCCTGGGGGTTCATGCCCAGAACCGACTCCTGCGGCCCCACCATGCCGACGTCGGTGATGTACGCCGTGCCGCCAGGCAGCAGGCGCTCGTCGGCGGTCTGGACATGGGTGTGCGTCCCGACCACGACGCTTACGCGGCCATCGACATAATACCCGAAAGCTTTCTTCTCCGAAGTAGCCTCGGCGTGGAAATCGAAAAGCGAGACCGGAGTCTGGGGCCGAAACGCTTCGAGAATCGTGTCGGCCAGCCGGAACGGGTCGTCGAGCGGGTCCATGAAGACCCGGCCCTGGAGGTTGGCGACGCCGACGCGCCCCCCGGTCCGGCAGCGGAACACCCCGTAGCCCTTGCCGGGTGCCCCGGTCGGGAAATTGGCCGGGCGCAGCAGGCGCGGCTCACAGTCCAAGTAGTCCAGGATGTCGCGCTTGTGCCAGGTGTGGTTGCCCAGCGTGATGGCGTCCACGCCCGCGTCGAGCAGCCGGCGGGCGATGTCAGGCGTGATTCCCAGGCCCGCCGCCGCGTTCTCGCCGTTGACAACCACGAAGTCCGGCGCGTACATGTCGTGCAACGTCGGCAGCATCGTCTCGACGGCCTCTCTGCCGATCTTGCCGACGATGTCGCCCAGCATCAGTATTCGCACGATGTTCAGTCGCTCTTCTCTAAATAGCCTTCCGCGATTCCCGCCTTGGCCCTCTCGATGAAGTCGGCAAAGGGGAGCGAAAACAACAGGGGGATTCTTTCCTCCTGAGCCGGTTGCTCCTGAGCCGGTCGCCATCCCGCACGCTACTTGGCGTAGTTGATCGCGCGCGTCTCGCGGATCACCGTGACCTTGATCTGGCCCGGATACTCCATCTCTTCCTCGATCTTGCGCGCCGCCTCGCGGGCCAGGGTGTGTGCGGCCAGGTCGTCCACGACCTCGGGCCGTACCATCAGGCGGATCTCGCGGCCCGCCTGCACGGCATAAGTCTTCTCGACGCCGGGGAACGAGTCGGCCAGGGCTTCCAGCTTTTGCAGGCGCTTGACGTAGCTTTCCAGCATCTCGCGGCGCGCGCCGGGGCGGGCGGCGGAGATGGCGTCGGCGATCTGGACGATGACGTCCTCGACCGTATCCATGGCGATCTCTTCGTGGTGCGCGCCCGCCGCGTGGGCGGCGGCATCGCTCTCCCCATAGCGCAGCATCAGCTCCTGCGAGAGCAGGGCGTGCGGCACCTCAGAGTCAGGGACGACCTTGCCTAAATCGTGCAGCAGCGAGGCGCGCTTGGCGACGGTGACGTTGGCCCCCAGCTCGGCGGCGATGGACGTCCCGATGTGGCAGACCTCGATGGAGTGGTCCAGCAGGTTCTGCCCGTAGGACGTCCGGTAGCGCATCCGGCCCAGCAGCTTGACGATCTCGGGGTGCAGGCCGGTCACGCCCGACTCCAGGACGGCCCGCTCGCTCGCCGTCCGCAGAGACTGCTCGACGTCTTCCTGCGCCTTGGCGACGATCTCCTCGATGCGGCCCGGATGGATGCGACCGTCGATAATCAGGGCGGTCAAAGCCAGACGGGCCACCTCGCGCCGGACGGGATCGAACGACGACAAAACCACGGCCTCGGGCGTGTCGTCGATAATGACGTCCACGCCGGTCAGCGTCTCGAACGCCCGGATGTTGCGGCCCTCGCGCCCGATGATGCGGCCCTTGACGTCGTCGGACGGCAGCGGCACGACCGAGACCGTCGTCTCCGAGACGTGGTCGGCGGCGATGCGCTGGATGGCGACCGAGACGATGTTGCGGGCGCGCTTGTCGCCCTCGGCGCGCGCCTCGGCCTCGATCTGAAGGACGAGCCGGGCCATGTCATGCCGCGCGCCGTCCTCGACGCTCTTCATCAGCAGGGCGCGCGCCTCGTCGGCGCTTAAGCGTCCGACCCGCGCGAGTTCCGCCTGCTGTGAATCTCTCAGGTCCCAGGCCTCCTGCATGTGCCGCTCGGCGGCGCGCTCCTGGACGGCCAGGGCACCGCGCTGATCGTCCAGGAGCGCGAGCTTCTCGTCCAGCGCTCCCTCTTTCTGTGCCAGCTTTCGCTCGACCCGCTGCAGCTCGCGCTGTCTGTCTTTGTGCTCCTGCTCGGCCTCCCCGCGCAGGCGCAAAGCCTCCTCGCGGACTTCGACCAGCAGCTCCTTGCCGCGCGCCTCGGCCTGCGCGCGGAGCGCATCGCGCTCGGCGTCGGTCTCCGCCGCCCGCCGCCGCAGCGCCGCGCGCTGCGGCCTCAGATAGAGTACATAAGATAGCGCCGTCCCCATCCCGGTTAAGACCGCGACGGCGAGGCACACCCACAGAATTGGCATCGTTCCCCCACCCCCAAATTTGGATTTCGTGATTTGAGGTTGAGCGGACGGGTTTCGTTCGGAAGACCGATCTCTGGTTTCTGATCTCTTTCAGGCTTCTCTAAGTTTTCAGGCTGAGCGGCTGAGGGTTCAGGCAGACGAGGCTGTCTTGCAGTACGTTTTTCCGTCGAGTTTTTCGCAGACTATCCCCCTAGGATACCACAGGGGAAGCGAGTTTTGCTGCACCGGCGCGAAATAGAGGAACCCCTCCCGGCGGCGAGCCGCCCTCCCAAGTATAGACGCCCTGGAAGGCCCCTGTTAGCGAAGGGCACAGGAGAGAAGAGCGGAGACAAGGGGCGGCCTCTCTTGATCCTCACCCTCCCTGTTAGGGGAGGGCGGGCGGCTCGTCGCCGGGAAGGGTTCTGCCCGCCCCCCGACCCGCTCTACTCTTCCTCTTCCGCCGCCTCCAAGTCCGTATCCTCCGCCTCGCCCGGCGCGGGCAGCGCCTCGCGCGTCACGCGCTTGACGGTCTCCCACCCGAAGCCGCGCCGCTGCAAAAAGCCCATCAGCTTGCGCCGCTCATCCCGCAGGGCGTCCGCGTCCGTGGGGACTGTCCGCACTTTCTTCCCCGCAGCGGCCCGCGCCAGGGCCAGCTCGTCGTCGTCCGTGACCGTCTCGACCACGGCGGCGACCTGCTCCTTGGCGACGCCCTTGCCGAACAGCTCCGAGGAGATGCGCCGCCGGCCCACGGGCCGGCTGCCGCCGACGCGCGTCTTGGCCTCGACCCACTGCGCGGCGAACTGGGCGTCGTCGAGCAGCCCGAGCCGGGTCAGCTTGGCGACGGCCTGGGCGATGACGTCTTCCTCGTAGCCCTTCTGCGTCAGCCGCGTCTCTATCTCGCGCCGCGCCCGCGCCCGGACTTCGAGCAGCCCCAGGGCGGATTCGACCGCCTTATGCACCTCCTCGGCCCCCGCGACCTCGCGCAGCTTCTCGGGCGTGAACTCACGCCCGACACGAAGCCCTAAGTCAGCGGCCACGGACTCCCCCACCCCCAGGATGAACTGCCCGTCCACGAAGACGTTGAGCCGGCCCTTACGCTTCTGGGGTTCAAGGGCGGTAATGCTAGGCATTATTTTCTTTCGATCTCTCCAGCAAGGAGGCGCGGGCGGCACGAGTCAGGCCGCTCACCACAATGGCGTAGGAAGCCTGGATCATCTCGGTCAGCACTTCATCGGGGACGGAACCGTCCAGGGTGACGGTGTTCCAGTGACGTTTGTTCATGTGATATCCAGGTCGGACGGCGGGATACTCGGCGCGGTCCGCCTCGTTGTCTTCCGGGTCGCCCTTCAGCGAGACCGAGGCCGGCGCGTCGTCGGGGCCGGTAATCGCGAATATCTTCCCGCCGACTTTGAAGACGCGGACGTCCAGCCCGAACGGATACTCCTCGGCTGCGCCGGGCAGCGCGGCCAGACGGCGGCGCAGGTCCTCGCGGGGATCGGTCACCACGACAGCCCGCCTTCCTTTCGCTGTGCCTTTTGACGACACATGGCTAGCGATACCCTCGGTAGATGCCGTTCAAGGCGCATTCGCCGACGTACTCCGCCAGGCTGACGCGGGCCGAATCCGCCCCGTGTTGCGCCTGTTCCAGCGCCCCTTGTGGGATGTGGAGCGAAAACGTCAGGCCCGGCAGAGACTGATCGTGTCCCGTAGCCGGATGGGCCGCCACGAAATGCGGGTTCTCGATGACGCCGAGAAGGCCGCCCTGTAGGTCGGTCACGGCCCCCAAGCGGATGCCGCCGCCGACGTCCTGCACGGGCTGGTACTCGCTCGCGCCCGAGACCAAAAGCCGCGCGTAGGCCGCGTCGGCGTCGGGGACACCCCAATAGGTCACGGCGTCCCTCGCCTGCCCCGCGTCGGCGTCGCCCAAAGGCTGCAAGCCCAGCTCATAACCGCCGACGTTGAAGCCGACATAGAACGGCTCATCGAAGTAGGGCGGCGTGCCGAGCAGTGCGGCGTACCAATCTTTGGCCGCGTCCAGATCGCCGACCTGATAAACCAACGTGCGAAGCCCTTGCAGCATAAGCGCCCCCTAGTCATCCGCCCGCGAGGCGACGATGTGGTCGTCGACGGCCCCCAACAGCCGCTCCCACTCGTCCAGCGAGTCCCCCGCGCCTTCCGCCGGCCCCTTCGGCAGAAACCTCTCGCGGAGCGCGTCCAGGACCGCCGCTTCCACCGTGATGCCCCGCAGCCGCGCCTGCGCCGCGACCGCTTCCTCTAGTTCGGGTGGGAGCGTGATGGTCGTCATGCTAACCTGCCGCGCCGACTGCTAATGGTGCCGCGACCTTCTCCCGCACCCACTCGTTCAGCAGGATTTCAGCGGAGATGCCCCTCTGGGTGGCGATGCTCTGCAACCGTTCGGCAAGTTCCACGTCGAGCGCGAACCGCTTCCGCCGCGCATTTGGACTGACCTCAAAATGGACTTCCGGCATCTTCGCCATCTCCTCACTCATGTCATGCGTATCAAAATACTCGATCTCATCGGCATAAAACAGAAGATCCTCCCGCATTTCTTCCTCAGCCTTCTGGTCGTAGTCTCGCTTTTCGCTCATGCTGTTTTCGCTCCGATACGCCGGGAGCTAGGCGGCTTTTTCTATTGTGCCAGCAACTTGTCGAGTTGCTGGATTATCTTTTTCGCATCTTCCGTCGAGACGCCAGCAACGTATAAATTGGTGGGAACGTTTTGCCCCTGGGGGACGAGATGGTAGCCATTGCCCCCGTGAGCACGGCTTCGCAAGCCCTTGATGAGATTGTAGTCGGTGTACCCCATACCTTTGGCGGCGTGGAGATCGGCAATCCGCTGACGTAAAAGGCCGTTAATGCTTTGTTTTGCTACCGACTCGACGGAGGCTATCGTGATTGGCTGGCTTTCCTGTCTGTTCCAGGCATCTTTAGCCTGATCCGGTGTGGGCCTTGGTGTCAGTTGGCTCCAGAGGCTATCTACTTCGGCGAGCGCAGCTATTACTTCATCGGTCGGTTTTAGCAATGCATTCCTAATCTGATCACATACCTGTCTCCGCCAAGCTGCTTGACCAACATCTTTAATGAAACGGTTGGCAAGTTTTTTCGCAAGCGATGCAACGCCTTCAGACAAAGTCAGCGAACTTAGTTCAAGCAAGACCTTAACCAGTTCGCTGGGATTGCTTGCTTCGGCTGAGGCTATCGGGGTTTGATAAAAATTGATGGCTTTTGTTTTATCTGGTTCGTCCTTCAAGCTGAGAAACTTTCCGAAACCGGGGTACTCAGGATTAAGGAAAACGCGGATGCTGTAACCGTTGTACAATACTCCAAGAGGAGCCGGCGGATGTAAAGCGCGACAGTAGGACTGAATAAAATCAGCCATTTTGTCGCCGTTTATACTTACACCAGGAGCTTTCAAGTCTAAGACCATCCAGGTTTTTTGATCTATGCCGCAAACGTAATCTGGTATGAAACTAACGTGGCCGACCTTCTTTGTGTTGTGGTCGTCGCAAGTGTCCTCAGAGTATCCTAAGACTTCAAGCAGAGTGGGATTGATCGCACCCCCTTGCAATATCTGCCTCCCGCGTACAGACGCTGGTACAACACGGACAAAATCTTCTAAATCTGACTCTTTCCCGATGTACTGTTTCTCTATCCCGATAGCAATGCGGTTTAGTACATCAGCTAACTGTTTTTTGTCCGTGCCGTTACCTGATGAGGTCATGTGTTCCTCCTTATCCTTTCGCATCTGTTGATGGGCGGAGGCAGAAGTGCCTCCACCCTCAAACATTTGCTTACTCCGCCGCACCGACGGTGAGGATTTCAGCGGCTTTCTCGTCGCCCCGGATGGTCTTCTCGATCTCGTCCATCATCTCCGGGTGCTCTTCGAGGTACGCCTTGGCGTTCTCGCGGCCCTGGCCGATGCGCGTCTCGCCGTAGGCGAAGAACGCGCCGCGCTTGTCGATCAGGCTCATCTCGACCCCGATGTCCAGGATGCTGCCTGAGCGCGAGATGCCCTTGCCGAACATGATGTCGAACTCGGCCTGGCGGAACGGCGGGGCGACCTTGTTCTTGACCACTTTCACTTTGACCCGGTTGCCCACCATGTCCGTGCCCTGCTTCAGCGTCTCGATGCGGCGCACGTCGAGCATGACCGAGGCGTAGAACTTCAGCGCCCGCCCGCCCGGCGTCGTCTCGGGGTTGCCGAACATGACGCCGATTTTCTCGCGGATCTGGTTGATGAAGATCGCCGCCGTGTTGGTCTTGGAGATGCTGCCGTTCAATTTCCGCATGGCCTGGGACATCAGACGCGCCTGCAAGCCCATGTGGCTGTCGCCCATCTCGCCCTCGATCTCGGCCTTCGGCACCAGGGCCGCCACCGAGTCCAGCACGACCACATCGACCGCCCCCGAGCGGACCAGGGCGTCCATGATCTCCAGCGCCTCTTCCCCGGTAGACGGCTGGGAGATGAGCAGCTTGTTGATGTCAACGCCTAAATTACGGGCGTACTCGGGATCAACCGAGTGCTCGGCGTCCACGAAGGCCGCCACGCCGCCCAGCCGCTGGGCCTCGGCGACAATATGGTAGGCGATGGTGGTCTTGCCCGACGACTCGGCCCCGTGTATCTCGGTGATGCGCCCGCGCGGGACGCCCCCCACCCCCAGCGCGAGGTCCAAGGCCAGTGACCCCGTTGAGATGGCCTCGACGGTCATGCGGGGGGACTCGCCCAGGCGCATGACGCTGCCCTTGCCGAACTGTTTTTCGAGCTGCGTCAGGGCCATTTCGAGGGCCTTCTCTTTGTCCATTGTTTCTCTCCTTGCCCCGGCGGGCGGTTTATGATTGCGTGTTTCCAAAGGGGAACGTGTGTACGGCATTGTACCTCGCGGTTGAGCCGTTTGCGCGGGCTTCGGGCGGCAGAGTTTGCAGGAGGACAAACCGGGACGCCCACCATTCTGCGAACAAGTGTTCGCAAGGCATGGGCCATTCCCCCACCCTAGGTGCCGAGCGGCAGCGGGCGATGGTGACATGGGGCCGGTAGGGACGGCCTTCGCGCGGGAAGCCGAGGACAGCCATCGCCTCCTCCAGACGCGCCGCCAGGTCTGCCAGATCCGGCCCGGCGGAGACGCCTACCCAGAGGACGTTGGGCCGGTAAAGACCGGGGAAAGCCCCCAGAGACTCAAGACCGGGGAGAACCGGAGCCGTAGACGCCGCGACGGGCGTGGCGGCGGCGATGAGTTCCGGCTGTCGCCTTTCCGGCAGATCACCCAGGAACTTCAGCGTGACGTGGTAATCTTCCGGCTCGTACCACTTTGCCTTGTGCGACGGCCCGAGCAGCCTCTGCCAGTCCTGCGCCGTTTCCCAAACTTCCTGCCGCGCCTCGTTGGAGAGTTCCAGGGCAAAGAAGTGGTTCATACCCCGTGCCCTTCCCCGAAGCCTGCGCCATCTGGACTCATCAACAGCCGCCGCAGCAATGCCAGGGCGTTCTGCGAGGCGCGCTGGGCGATGTCCATCCGGCTGCCGATGTGCTGGTGGTGCTCCGAGACCGCGCCTCCCTCCCAAACCAGGCCGATGTGGACGGTCCCGACGGGCTTGGCCTCGGACCCGCCGCCCGGCCCGGCGATGCCCGTGACGCTCAGGCCGAAGTCGGCCTTCCCGGCCCGACGTGCGCCCTCGGCCATGGCTAGGGCGACTTCGGGGCTGACGGCCCCGTGCTCGGCGATCAATCCAGCGGGGACACGCGCGAACTCGGTCTTGGACTCGTTGGAATACGTGACCAGGCCCAGGCCGAAGACGTGCGAGGCGTCCGGTACGTCCGTCAGGCGCTTGGCGATCAGGCCGCCGGTGCAGGATTCGGCCAGGGCGACCGTCTGCCCGAGCATTTTAAGCATCCCGACAATAATGCTCTCCAGCGTCTCGCCATCTACCCCGTAGACGACGTCTCCTAGCCGTGCGCGCACGGCCTCTTCCCTGGCGGAGATCAGCGCCTGCGCCTCGGCGGACGAGGCGGCGCGGGCGGTGATTCGCAGATGCACTTCGCTGGTTTTGGCGTAGGGGGCGACGGTGGGGTTGGCGGACTGCATCAGGTCGCGGCACTTCTCCTCGACCAGCGACTCGCCCAAGCCCACGATCCGCAGAGTCCGCGACAGGATCACCGTCCGGGTGCCTTCGGTCCGCTCGCGCAGGCTCGGCTCGACGTGGTTCTCGGCCATCGGCATCAGCTCGCTGGGCGGTCCGGGCAGGCAGAAAGCCGTCTTGCCGCCGATCTCGAAGCGCACGCCTAGGGCCGTGCCGACGGGGTTGGGCAGACCGCCGCCGCTTCGGGGGACCAGCGCCTGCTTCCAAAAGCTTTCGGGGACCGAGAGCCGCCGCTTCTCGTTGATCCACTCGGTCAGCCAGGCGTGGTGGGCGGCGTCCGTCACCAGCGTGTCGCCGAGCACCTCGGCGACCATCTCCTTGGTTAGGTCGTCCTCGGTCGGCCCCAGGCCACCCACGGTCAGCACCAGGTCGGCCCGCGAGAACGCCAGCCGCAATGCCTCGCGGACGCGCTCCGGGTTATCGCCCACCGTCGTGCGGAAGTAGAGGTTGATGCCTAGGCCGGACAGCATCTTCGCCAGGAAGACGGCATCCGTGTCCACCGTCTGTCCTAACAACAGTTCGGTGCCGACCGATATAATCTCTGCGTTCATCAGCGATCTACTTTCTAGCAGGGGTCAGTCGAGTTTTCAGGAGGCAAGCGCGTGGTATAGTGTAGCCATGAACGAGCAGGACATGGACAAGTTCTGGAGCAGCTTCGTCGTGCGCGATAGTTGCGGGGTCTAAATCAGAGGCCGTGGCAAGGGCAGCTACGCCCAAATCAGTATCAACGGCAAGGCCAGGCGTACCCGCCGCGTTGCCTATGAACTGGTTTACGGTGTTATCCTTACGCCTGACCAGTTTCTGCACCACAAGTGCCGCAACAAATCATGCGTGAATTCAGGGCATCTAGAGGTGACGAACCAGTTGGATCACGTGGACAGCGCGACCTTCGGCAACAAACACAAAACCCACTGCCCCCACGGATATGAATATACCCCCGAAAATATCTGCTGGGACAGAAACGGTAGGGCGCGGGAGTGCCGGACTTGTAAATACGAGATACTATGCCGCCGTGGACTGTGCCTTCAGCGCCAGGTATACGAGAGGCTAAAGGAACTAAATCTCAAATACCGAAGCAGGTGAACGGCTTCCTTCTAGCCCCCTAGTAGCATCGGCAGATGCTCACCCACCGGCACATTGGGCCTATGGCCCAATTGCGGCACCGCAACTGTAGGCCCCGCGCACCCTCGACTTGCAGTTCCCCGCCGGCAAAGAAAATAGGGATACAGCCTTGGGAGTTGCGGTGCCGCAATTAAAGGCTCTCCTCTCACCCCACAATCCGGTCTATGATCGTCTCCAATTCGTCGGCGTTGGAAAAGCCGACCGTGACCTCGCCCCGGCCCTGCTGTCCATTGCGGATCGTCACCTTCAAGCCTAGGGCACTCCGCAGGCGGTCCTCGATTGCTTTCAAGTTGACGTCTTTATCCGGCAGCATATCCTGAGCGGCGTCTGAGGCGCGACGAGTAGCCTTCCGTCCGGGGCGGTTGGCGTGTGTCGGCTCCTCTGCCGCCCGGCGGCGCGACTCGGCTACGCTGAGGCCCTCCGATATCATCTCCTGCCAGAGCGTCATGCGCCGCTCGCTCGACGCGACCGAAAGCAGAGCCTTGCCGTGATCCATCGTGATCACGCCCCGACCGATGCTGTCCTGCATCTCGGCGGGCAGGCGCAGCAGGCTCAGCGCGTAGGCCACTGTGCTCTCGGACTTACCGATCTGACGCGCCAGTTCCGCTTGAGTCAGGCCGAACTGGTCCAAAAGCTGCCGGTAGCCCCGCGCGGCCTCCATCGCGTTCAGGTCCTCGCGCTGGATGTTCTCGATCAAGGCGACGGTCAGCGATTCTTCGTCGGTCATCGCCCGCACGACGGCAGGAATCTGCGCCAGCGAGGCCATCTGGGCCGCCCGAAAGCGGCGCTCGCCCGCAATCAGCTCGAACCGGCCCCCGCCGCGCGGACGCACCATGACCGGCTGCAAGACGCCATGGACCCCAACCGAGTCGGCCAGCTCCCGCAGGGCGGCCTCGTCGAACTCCGTGCGGGGCTGGTAGGCATTCGCAACGATCTTCTCCAAGGGGATCAGACGGACATCCGTGTCTGAGGGGGTGGGGGGCGCGGCGGGGGCGGGCGGGGCATCTCCGGCCCGGACCGGGCGCTCCAGAACGGGCGCTTTGGCGGACGGCGGGATGAGCGACGATAGCCCACGCCCCAGGCGGCTCTTGTCGATTGTCTTATTCTTTTCCAAGTGCGATTATCTCCTGGGCTAGCTCGGCGTAGGCCACGGCCCCCTTCGATTTCGGGTCGTACAGCGCGATGGGCTGGCCGAAGGATGGGGCCTCGCTCAGGCGGACGTTGCGCGGGATGACCGTGCGGGCGACGGCGTCCCCGAAGAACTCACGCACGTCGGCTACGATCTGGCGCGAGAGGTTGATTCGCTCGTCGTGCATCGTCAGGATGACCATGCCGATGGCGAGCTTCGGGTTCAGGTGCTGCCGGACGCGCTCCACGGTGTCCATGAGCTGCGAGATGCCTTCCAGCGCGTAGTACTCGCACTGGATCGGGATCAGCACAGCGTCGGCGGCCGTGAGGATGTTCACGTTCAGCAGCCCCAGGGAAGGCGGGCCATCGATGAGGATGTACTGGTACTCCTTCTCGACAGGCTTGATGATCTTCTTCAGAATCGTCTCGCGGGAAAGCTCCTGGAACATCTCCATCTCCGCCCCGGCCAGGTCGATCGTGGCGGGGGCCAAGTCCAGGCCCGGTACGCCCGCGTCTTTGAGCACCACGTCGGCCAGGGGAACACCGCCCGTGAGGGCATCGTAGACACTCTGCTCGACGGCCTCTTTCTGGCCCAGCCCGCTCGTCGCGTTGCCCTGCGGGTCGCAGTCCAGCAGCAGGACGCGGCGGCCCGCCTGCGCCAGGCTGGTCGCCAGGTTCACCGCCGTCGTCGTCTTGCCGACGCCGCCTTTTTGGTTGACGACCGCCATTGTCCAAGCCATGCGCGTACTTCCTTTGTTGCCGCCCTTCCATCCGGGCGAACTCCCCCGCTTATTCCACATGCACGGCCCCGCCTCCTGCCTGCGGGGTGGGGGAGCGGCGCAAAAAAGCGCGGGGGCTGAAGGCCCCCGCGCTTTCTGCACGGCGATTATCGAACATATGTACGCACTTGTTGTACGCCTGACGTCAGCGGATATTTGTGTCAGCGGATGTTGTCGGCCTGCGCCCGGCGGACGATTTGGTCGGCGATGTCCGCGCCGCTGACGTGATAGGTGCCGGCGTCCACCTGCGCCTTGAGGCTTGCGACCAGACCGTCGCGCGTCTCAGGTGCGGATTGGACGGCGGGCAGGTACGGGGCCGCCTCCACCCGGTTGCCCGCCTTGGCGGCAGACAGCGAGCGCGCCTGGGCGGAGATCTCCACCTGCGCAGCGGGACCCGACCCCGGAGCGGCGGCCCGACCCGCCTCACCCGACTGGGGCCGCGCCGGGGCGACCGGCGCGACACGTGTAGCCCGTACCGACTCTTCGTTTGAAATTTTCATGATTTTTTGCCCCCTCGAATGCCTTGCTTATTGGGGTGCCCCGGCGGGGACTCTCCCCGCGCGGACCATGCTCCCCGCAAGCGCAGGCGGTGCGGCGGCTTGGCTGTCATAGCAGTGCTTTGATGCGGCTGCCTTAGACCCATCAGCTTTGCGTCCCCGCCTTTCGGAAATCCGGCTCTGCCGGCGGGTTTGCCTTTCGATTCTCCTCTTCGACTCTGCCCCAAACTCTGCGCTTCGCCGTCGCCGCGCGGCCACTCTGGCCGCCGGTACAGCTATTATGGGCACACGGCGCGCGTTTCTTTAGGGGTGCGCGCAAAATCTCTGATATTTTTCCCGATATTTTTCCCGATGATTTTGTCGGTGTCGTCAGAACTCCAGATGCACCCGCAGGGACGGCACGGAGGCCGGCCCGCGATCCCGGTTGTAGCCGGGGTTGTGGATGTACTGGTAGTCCGCCGTGACGAAGACCGTCGTGGCCGCGCCGTGCCGGGAGAGCTGGTAGTTGTAGTACGTCTCCAGCAGCCGTTCCGGGCCGTAGTTGAGCCGTCCGTCCCCCAGCAGAAAACCCGACCCGCCCGCCGCCAGGTAGTCTTTGTGGGCCGCCGACAGGTCGTTCTGCTCCAGGGCCAGCGCGAACACGTCGTCGGGCCGGCGGAACAGTCGCGCCCCCGAGACCTGCGCGCCGAGGCTGCCGGTCCGGTCGCACTCGGTATAGGCGAAATCCTCGGTCCTGCCGTCGTTGTAGCCGATCCGCCCGAACAGGCCCGTGCTGCCCGCGTCCGACAGAGGCTGCTCGAAGTTCACGACGTAGCCGTACTTTTTGTTGCCGACGGTCTCCGTCGCCGTGATGTCCGGCGTCGTCCCCGTCGCCTTCGCCAGCGCGACCGACGCCCGGTAGTCGCCCATGTGCGCCCGGTTGTAGTAGCCCAGCAGCCGCACGACGCCCGGCCCGGCCTTGGTCGCCAGGAACTTGGGGTGCAGCTCAAGCTCCGCCTGCGAGCCGAAGTTGTTCTTATAGTCGCTCGACAGCTGGATGAAATTGGCGATCTTGGGCATCTGGAACACCCCGAAGCGGGCGGCATAGCCCGGCGTGATGTACTCGACCGCCCCGCCCTGGCTGTAGCCGCGCGTGTCGGCGGCGTAGTCGTAGGCGGCGGCGTTGATCAGGCCCCAGTTCATAAACTGCGTCCGCGTCGTGTTGGCGTAGCGGTTGACGTCGAAGATGTCCGAGACGCCCATCTTGCCGCCCCAGAAGACCAGCCGGTGCGTCGGGCGCGGCCCGGCGAGCTGCGACTCGCCCTGCGCCACGGCCTCGGTCTCGCAGCCCAGCGGGGCCACGTAGCGCAGGATGTAGCGGGCCAGGTACGGGTTCTGGTCCAGCGTCGGGGTCCGCACGACATCGCCGTTGGTGAACCCGCCCAGGCCGTAGCCCGTGCTCAGGCCGTGCCCCCGAGAGACCTCCGGGTCCACATAGGCTTCCAGGCGGTCACTGACCCGGTAGCCGACATACACCGTGTAGGTGTTCGTCGCCTCCGTCTCGCTGCGCGACAAGAAGCTCTGCGCCCCGGCGTAGGGGCTGTGGAACGGGAAGACGTGCTGGGCGATGGCGCTGGCCTGGAAGCCGACGTACACCGATTGCGGCGGCGCGGGGGCCGGGGCGGCGGCGGGCGCGACCGGCACCAGATTGTAGGTGTTCGCGTCCGAGGGGGACGCGGGCACGAGCTTGTAGCCCCCCGCCCCGTCCGGCGCGAGCTTGTAGGCACCGGCGTCTCCCGGCGCGGCGGGCACGATCCGAAAGCCCGCCGCGCCCCCGGCGGGGGCGGCTTGGCCCGGCGACGTCTTCCCGGCGGCGCCGGGGTTGACCCCGGCCTGGTTGGCGCCGGGGTTGCTGGGTGTCGGCGGGGCGGGTGCGCCAGCCCGCTGCGCCGCCGCAGGGGCCGCCGGGATGCCCAGCCCCAGCAGGGCGGACAGCAGCAGGCCTCTTCGGCTCTGAATCCGTGTGTATCGCATGGCCTCTCCGAGCGCCGCCTAGTGCGTGTGGTGGGCGAGCGCGCCCGCCAGGGTCAAAACGCGGTAGCCGACCATCAGGCCGATCAGGACCAGGTAGCCGCGCAGGGCGTACAGCGAGAACTTGACGCTGGCGCTCAGGGGCATCTGGCCCAGGCCCTCGGGGCTGCGCTTGGCTTCGGCGATGTCGTCCAGGGGGTGTACCACCCGGAAGTCTCGCATGTCGCTCATTCGTGCTTCGGTCAGGGTCGTTGACATTGTCTTCTCCGTTCTTAATCTCGCTTCTTATTCTCGTTCTTAGTCTTTAAGCCGGGAACAGGCTGGGCGCGATCACTTGCAGCGCCAGGACCAGGGATAGGACGAACAGGACGGTGATGATCGTCCAGTTCACCACGTTGTTCCAGGGCTTGTTCGCCCACTCGTTCCCCAAAAGGGCGCGGTCGTTCAGCAGGAGCTGGAGGAATATGATTGCCGAGGGCAGCATGACGCCGGCCAGCACTTGCACACTCACGATGATGAGCTGCAAGGGCGCGCGGGGGATCAGCACCAGGCCCGCCGCCAGGGCCACGCAGGCCACATAGATGCCGTAAAAGCCGGGCGCGTCCTTGACGCCCTTTTGCAGGCCGTGCGACCAGCCGCGCACCTCACCGTAGGCGTAAGCCGATGACAGCGAGATCGCCGTCGCGCCCAGGATGGCCGCGTCCACCATCAGGAGCAGGATGCCGGTCTTGAACCACGGGCCGAAGACATGCCCCAGGGCGGCGGCCATCGTCGCGGGGTTGAAGTCGTCGGCCCGGAACGGGACGTGGTGGCGGAACGCCGCGTCCCCGATCAGCATCATGCAGCCGGCCACGACGACCGTGAGGCACGCGCCCAGGAACGTGTCCAGGCGTGCGAACTTGAGGTCCGCGAAGCGCAGCTTCTTGTCGGCGACGGTGCTCTGCTGGAAGAAGAGCTGCCAGGGCGCGATGGTCGTGCCGACGATGGCGATGACCGTGAAGACCAGGCCCGACGTCAGCCCGCCATATGGGATGTTCGGCACGACGAGGTTGTGCAGCGCCGCCCCGCCGCGCGGGTGAACGGCGAACGCCAGCGCGAGCCAGGCCAGGTTCAGCAGGCAGAGCGTGATGGTCATGCGCTCCCAGCGCCGGTAGCTGCCCGTCGTCACCAGGGCCATCAGGGCCAGCGCCGCCAGCGGCACGGCCACGGCGGGCGACAGCCCCAGTCCGGCGGCAGCCAGCGAGATGCCGGCGAACTCCGTCACCAAGGTCAGGAAGTTGAGGATCAGCAGGTCAACCAGAGAGAAAACGCCCCACCATTTGCCGAACCGCTGGTAGATCATGGCGGCGTGGCCCCGCCCCGTGGCGATGCCCAACCGGGCCACCATCTCCTGGATGAAGTAGCACGTCGGCAGCAGCAGGATCAGCAGCCAGAGCAGGTGCGTCCCGTACTGCGCCCCGGCCTGGGTGTAGGTCGAGACCGCGCCGGCGTCGTTGTCGGCGGCCATCACGATCAGGCCCGGCCCGACCACCAGAAGGAAGGTGAGCAGGCTGCGCTGCCAGGGCCGGCGGACCGCGATGCCCTGGGGCGGCGTGGCCGGCGGTGTTTGTGTCTCGACGATGTTCATGGGACGGCCCCCTCCTTCGTTTTAGATGATCGTCTCAGGCCGCGCCGCCGGCGGTCGGCGGGCGGCGTCCTAGTCATCGCTCATCCCGCAAGTCATCGCTCGTCCCGGCGGCTCGGCCCCTCTGCTCCGGCGTCGTCGGCAACGCCTTCCGCCTCCTCCTGCGGCACGTCGTACTCCACCATGTTCACGGCGTCCTCGTCGGGCGCTTCCTGCTCCTCATCCAGGTTCAGGTCTTTCGTGTCCACGCGGGAGACGTATTTCAGGGCCAGCAGGCGCTGGACCAGCGGGGCCACCTCCTCGGGGCGCAGCGCGCGCGCCAGGTCCACCCGCAGCACGGCGGTCTCGCCCGCCCCCTGGAAGATGGTCGTGCCCTTGACGGCGACGCCCATCCGGGTCAGGTTGACCAGCGCCTTGCCGACCGCCTCCCGGTCGTCGCGCAGGTGGATCGCCAGGTCCCCGGCGTCCTGCCCGAGCCGCAGCCGCGCCTCCCAGTTCTTCAGCGGCACCAGTGTGAAGAGGATCAGCGCGGCCGCCGTGGCCGCCAGGAGCGGCAGGCCCGCGCCGACCGTGATCCCGATCCCCGCCGCGCTCCACAGGCTGGCCGCCGTGGTCATCCCCCGGATGGTCGTCCCGTGCCGCAGGATGGCCCCGGCCCCCAGGAAGCCGATCCCGGACACGACGTAGCTCGCCACCCGCATCGGGTCCGCGCCGTGGGCGGCGCTGCCGGACAGGTCGCGGAAGCCATAGCCGCCGGCCAGGGTCATCATGCACGCCCCCAGCCCGACCAGGATGTGTGTGCGGAAGCCGCTGGCCCGCTCGTGCGCCGACCGCTCCAGGCCGACGACGCCGCACAGCAGCAGGGTCAGCGCCATCCGGCCCGCCATTAGGCCGTCGCGGGACCGCGCCAGCAGGACCAGCGCGTGGCCTAGCGGCTGCCAGAAGGCGTGGGGTTGCATGGGGCGTCCTCTTCGGCGGGCAGTGACATCAGGCGACCTGGGCCATCCCCCGCGTGGTCTGGTACCGGTTCTGCGCGGCGATCTGCTGGGCCGTGCGGGCGATCTTGAGGGCGACCGCGACCTCGCCTTGCAGGGGGACCAGGCTGGCGACCGAGAGGCCGAAGCCGACGTAGTCTTTCTTTCGCAGCGAGATCAGCCCGCTGACGATCTCGGCGGGGACGTTCAGGAGCGGGATCAGGCCCAGCACGTCGGCGGCGGCCTGGACCTGGTCCTCCCAGGCGAGGACGGGCGGGGCGACGCGCGGCGGCTGAGTCACGAACTGGGTCTGCATGGGACGGTCTCCTTTTCTCTGAGACGGGGCAGGCGCGTGTGCGCCCGTAGCGTCGAGCCTGAAGTCAAACCCAAAGGCTCGGAATGTGCAGAGAGGTCAGGGGAGACAGAGTCGGAGGAGGGCAGGCCGGGAGGGGGTCCCGGCGGGTGCCGCCGCCACTGTCTCGCTTCACCTCACGACCGGGGGCCGTGAGCGAAGCGAGCAGAGCGGCAGCGGGGGAAGAGCTAGAACAAAGGAACTAGGTCAGGGCGCTGCCGTCGGAGTCGGATCACCACGGGCCGGCATGAAATTGTGTTGGTCTGGTTGTGCCCGCCCGTACTGGGAGGCACCTGACTACTACCGGCGTCCATTTCGTTCCTTTTCACCCTTCGAGCCACGGCTAAAATACGAATTGCAGCCAAAAACCAGGGAAGACTCAAATCAAGCGGTCGATGGCCTTCCGCAGGTCGCGGATCGCCTCTTCGGCCTTGCCGTCCGCGATGGCCTCGCGGACGCAGTGTTCGACGTGGTTATCCAGGATGGCCTTGCCGACCTGGTCCAGGGCGGCCCGGACGGCGGAGATCTGGGTCAGCATCTCCTCGCACTCGCGGTCCTCGTCCCAGAACCGCTTCAGGCTGGCGGCATGGCCGGCGATGCGCGCCAGCCGCTTCGCCACGTCCTCACCCGCAGGCCCTTCGCGGCGAGACATGAACGTACTCCCCTTCAGATGATCCACCTACCCCCCAGGGGGGATGCGACTCCATTATGACACGCCGGCCGAGAAAGTCAACCCCCCGGCGGACTTTTGCGCGGAATTGAAACTGCGGGGAAGTTAGAACCGCCAGTCCAGCTCGGCGGCGGGGATGCGCCGGTGCGTCCAGTTGAGCTGCCGCTCGGTCAGGCGGCAGTCCACGAACCACCAGGGGTAGGCGAGCGGGTCGTGGATCCGAAACGTCCGGCGGTAGGACTGGATGGCGGGAAAGGCCGGGCAGAAACCGCAGCGGTGCAGCGTCAGGAACAGGGCCAGCAGCCGGACCCGCAGCTTGACGGCGTGGGTGTTCTCCAGCGGGATCGCGAGCGACCCGGAGAGCGCGAAGACCTCGCGCTGGGCGAGGTGCAGGCTGACCGTGTCGATGCCTTTCAGGATGCCGATCTTGTCCGGGATCTCGGTCTCGTGCATCCGCGCCGTCAGCGTCAGGACGTACCGCTCGATGCTGTCCGCCCAGCCGGCCTCGACCCACCGGGCGACCGTGACCACCTCTTCGAGTTGCGGCGCGCGCCCCAGATAGTCCCGCAGGCTCGTCTCGGCCCACTCCCAGCGGCGGACGTCTTTGCGCGGCAGGCGGCCCATGTCGGCGCGGGGACAGAGCCGGCAGATCGCCCCGCGCGTCCCCAGCAGCCGGCTGTAGGCGAACTCGATGCCGGACGCGCTGACGCGCGGGTCCAGCAGCGTCTCGACTAATTTGGCGTAGCCGTCGATGAGGAACGCCAGCGCGTCGTGCGACATCTCGGTGGGCGCGGGGACGGCCCGCAGCCCCCGCGCCTCGTCCGCGCACGGCTCGCGCGCCCCGTCCGTTAGGATTAGCATCGTGTGTCTCCCGCGCGCATCATCCGCCCTACCCTGTCCGTCCCATGCCCGCCTGTCCGTCCCATTGTCGGCAGGCGCGAGGCAGTCGGCACACGGTAGATTTGATGGAATAGGACTCAGGGTGCTTCCGCCCGCCCTGTCCTCTCGGGCAGCGCGAAGAAGACGGCCAAAAGCAGGTTGACGGCGACGCTGGCGGCGGCGGAGACAAACGCCAGGCCGAAGGCGACCAGGTGCAGGAGCGGCACCAGCCGGTACTGCTCCGTGATGTGCCGCACCTTGTGGCGGTCATGGTCGGGGGCCAGGAGCCGGCCTCCATCGCCGGAGGCGTGACGCCAAAGCAGATTAAAGAACAGCACCATAACGAGCAAGACGGCCGAGTAGATCGCGGCGGCGACCTTGGCGTCCGCGCCGGGGTGCCGGATATATTCGGCCAGCAGCGCGGTGGGGAAGGGGAACAGCGTGATCACCATCAGAAGCAGGCCGTTGAGGACCAGCAGCCCGTGGTCCTTGCGCCGGATCTGCTCGAACAGCCGATCGTGGTTGATCCAGGTGATCAGCACGGTCGCGAAGCTAGCCACATACGCCAGCAGGGACGGCCAGAGCGCCAAGAGCGCCGGCAGGAGGTGGCCCCCGCCTCCCCGCCCCAGCGGCGGCACCTTAATGTCCAGCACCAGCAGGGTGATGGCGACAGCGAACACGCCGTCGCTGAACGCCTCCACCCGCCCCGTTTCTTTCCTCTCGCCCGCCGCGCGCCCTTCTGCCATGGGCCTGATGTTCGCCGTCCCCCGCCGTATTCCTGCCTGCCGCCCTTGACACCCACCGCCCCAGCGGATATACTGACTCCAGAGGCGGTCGCCCGCCAAAGTTCGCCCCAAAGGCCGTGAGCAGGAGTATCCGCCCCGTGAAGCCCCCGCGTCCTTGCGACAGAGCACCTGTTGCCGGGGTTGCGGGGGCTTCCGCCGTTACCGGACAAAGAAAGATGGAACAAACGTGAGCGAAGAGGATGAGCCGCCGATGGCCGTCGTCCCCATGTTCGTGCCCGCGCTGGCGCACCTGCTGCGCCAGGCCGAGCAGGCCAAGGGCAGCCCGCTGACCCGCGCCGAAGCCTTGCAGGTCCGCGACAAGGGCACCTGCATGATGCTGCGCGCGGAAGCCGCCCTGGCCCTGGAAGACAAGCGCGGATTCCGGGACATCGACCCCGAAGACTGCTGGGAGGAGTGGCAGGCGCTCCGGCAGGCGTTGAGCTACGCCCCTTGACTCCCCTTTAGATACCCTTCAGACACTCCCTACCGAGGAAAACCATGCAAGAAATAGAAACCCCAGAGGAAGTCACGGTGCCCCCAACCACCGCGCCAAGGCTGACGCGGCGCGCGTTCGTCAAGGGCGCGCTCGTCGTGGCGGGCGGGGCCGGGCTGGGGCTGACGGCGTTCCGCCTGCCCCAGGCCGCCGCGCAGGCCGCCGGGGGCGGGGGGAAGCCGACCCTGTATATGGTCGCCACCGCCCACATCGACAGCCAGTGGAACTGGACCGTCCAGCACACCATCGCGCACTGCATCCCGGACACGATGCGGCCGAACTGGGCCTTATTCGAGAAGTACCCGGCCTACAACTTCAACTTTGAAGGCGTGATCCACTATATGTGGTTCAAGGAGTATCACCCCGCCGACTGGCCGCAGCTCCAGGGCTGGGTCAAGAAAGGGCGCTGGAAGCTGTCCGGGTCGTGGATCAACGCTGTGGACGTCAACGTCCCAAGCCCCGAATCGCTGTTCCGGCAGGCGCTCTACGGCCAGCAGTTCTTCCGGCGCGAGTTCGGCCAGGTGTCGCGCGACATCTACCTGCCGGACTGTTTCGGCTTCCCATACTCTTTGCCCTCTATCGGGCGACACTCAGGCCTTCAATCGTTCTCCACGCAGAAGTTCGACCTGTGGGGCGGCTGGTTCCCCACGCCGTTCTCCGTCGGGCGCTGGATCGGCCCCGACGGGTCCCAACTGGTCGCCTCGATGCGCCCCGGCGCTTACTTCCACTTTGTTGAATCGAACCCCGCCACCGACCCGGCCTGGAACGGCAACATGCAGGACGCGGGCGGCAAACGGGTGAACCTGCGCTACTTCGGCATCGGCGACCAGGGCGGTACGCCCGGCGACAGGTCAGCCGCATGGGTGCAGAAGGCCGTGGACGACGCCGCCGCCCCGGTGCGTGTCGTCAACACCAGCGCCGACCAGCTCGCCCGCGACCTGACGCCCGCCCAGATCGCCGCCCTGCCCTCGTACCGGGGCGAGCTGACCATGAAGACGCATGGGGTCGGCGGCTACACGTCGCAGGCCGCCCACAAAAAATGGAACCGGATGAACGAGCAGATGGCCGACGCCGCCGAGCGCGCGGCCCTGGCCGGTGCCTGGCTCGGCGGGCCGGCTTATCCGCAGCAAACCCTGAGCGCGGCCTGGGTGCGGACATTGTGGAACCAGTTCCACGACACACTACCAGGGACGTGCGTCCCGCAGGCCTACACGTTCGTCTGGAACGACGACCTGCTCTCCCTCAACCAGCTCTCGCAGGTCGTCACGACCGGAGTCGGGGCAGTTGCGCGACACCTGGACACGCGGACGGCGGGCACCCCGCTGGTCGTCTATAACCCGCTGGACCAGCCCCGCGCCGAGGCCGTGGAGGCGACGGTCACGCTGCCCCACGCGGCCCCGCACGTCCGCGTCTTCGACACGACGACCGGGGCCGAGGTCCCGAGCCAGACGCTTTCCCGCACGGGCCTGAGCGCCAAGGTCGTCTTCATCGCCCACGCCCCCGCGGTCGGCTGCCGCGTCTACGACATGCGCCCGTCCCCGACCCCCTGCGCGTTGTCCACGGGCCTGCGCGCCGCGCCCGGTACGCTGGAAAGCCGCCGCTACCGGGTTTCGGTCAACGCCCAAGGCGACCTCGGCGGCGTTTTCGACAAGGCCGCCAACGCCGAGCTTCTTTCGGCACCGGGACAGCTAGAGCAGTTCCACGACTATTCACCCGCTTGGCCTGCCTGGGAGGTCCTGTGGGAGACCGTGCATAACGACCCCCGAGGCGTCGTCGGCGGCAGCCCGCGCGTCCGCGTCACCGAGCACGGCCCGGCCCGCGTCGCGCTGGAAGTGACCCGGACGCTGGGCGAGTCCACTTGGGTCCAGCACATCCGCCTGACGCCGGACGGGGACTGGGTCGAAGTCGCCAACGACGTGGACTGGCAGACGCCCGGAACGCTGGTCAAGGCGTCGTTCCCGATGACCGCGTCGAACCCGACCGCCACGTTCGACCTGGGCCTGGGCACGGTCGAGCGGCCCAACGCCGAGCCGAACCGCTACGAGGTCAACTCCCAGCAGTGGGCGGACCTGACGGACACCGGGGGCGGGCACGGCATGGCCGTGCTGACCAAATACAAGTACGGCTGGGACAAGCCCGCCGACAACGTCCTGCGCCTGTCGCTGATCCGCACCCCCGATGGGGCCGGCAACTGGCACTGGCAGGACACCAACGATCTGGGCCGTCACCACTTCGACTACGCCCTCGCCGGCCATGCCGGCGACTGGCGGGCGGGGAAGATCGCCCAGCGGGCGGCCCGCTTCAACCAGCCTCTGCGCGCTTTCGGGACGGCGAAGCACGCCGGGGCCGGGGGCCGCGAGTTCTCCCTCCTGCGAGTCAGCACCGACCAGGTGGCCGTGCGCGCCCTGAAAAAGGCCGAAGACAGCGACGAGTGGGTGGTCCGCCTCCAGGAGCTGCACGGCCAGCCGGTCAGCGGTGCCCGGATCACGTTCGCCGGCCCGATCATCGGCGTCCGCGAGATCAACGCCGCCGAGGAGGCCGTCGGGCCGTACTCGGCGTCGGGCGGGAGCTTGGCCGTCGATCTGGCTGCGTACCAGCCGCGCTCGTTCGCGGTCACGCTGGCTGCCGCCCCGCAGCGAATCCCGGCCCCGGTCAGCACAGCCGTTGCGCTCCCCTATGACTTCGCCGGCGTCTCGTCCCACGCCGACCTCGCCGGCGGCGCGTTCGACCGCGCGGGCGGCAGCTATCCCGCCGAGCTGTGGCCCGCGGCGGTCACGGCCGGCGGCATCGACTTCAGGCTGGGCGACGGTACGCCGGGCACGAAGAACATGGTGGCCTGCGCGGGCCAGACGGTCGCACTGCCTGCGGGGAGTCACGACCGCCTGTACCTTCTGGCGGCGTCAGCGGAGGGCGACCAGCGGGGCACCTTCACGGTCCACACCGGCGCGGGCACGGCACACGCCACGGCCCTCAAGGTGCAGGACTGGCAGGCGCTGGTCGGACAGTGGTACAGCCGCGTGATCCACAACGACCCCGCCGACCCGGCAACGTTTGGGCCGGGGAGCGGCTACCCGGATCCGAACTGGGACGGGAACCTGGTTCTGGCGAATATGGCGGTGAAGAATATCCGGGGTGGCCGGGTCGTCAACCTGGAGAAGATGACTCCGGGGTTTATCAAGCGCGACCCGGTCGCCTGGGTGGGCACCCACCGGCACGCCTCCAGTGGAGACCTGCCTTACTGCTTCTGCTACCTGTTCCAGTACGCGATCGACCTGCCCGCCGGGGCGACCCAGGTGACGCTGCCCAGCAACCCGGACATCCGGGTGATGGCGATGACGGCGGCCCACGGCGGCCTGGGCGACACCCGGCCCGCCGGCGTCCTCTACGAGCCGGACCCCTTCCCGCCGGTTGTGCCGCGCACCCCCGCGCCGGTCGTCAAGCGCCTGGCCCCCGGCACCGTCGTGTTCAAGCTGCCCGCTGTGCAGGCGTTCGACGGCACCCGGCCCGGATTCGTCAAGAACGACGTCTCTCTGCTCCCCACGGGGGGGACCGACCCGTGGACGATCAACCAGTTCGTGTACATGGACACGCAGCCCGCCGAGCTGACGGTTTTGGGGGGCTTCGGCGACGCGAAAGATGCGCCGGGGCAGGAGCGGTTCTTGATCAAGTTCCACGACGGCATCCACTTCTGGGGCGGCAACGTGGACATCACCACGGGTGTGCCTTTTGACCTAGGCCGGTGGCAGATGGTCACGCTGACGTTCGACGGCAAGACGCTGACGATCTACAAAGACGCAGCGGCGATCAAGACCGCCGCAATCACCCTGGACGACGCCGCTGACGCCGTGCGGCTCGGTGCGACGGGTCCGTGGAACGCGAACCGCTTCGCCGGCAGGATCGCCGGCTTCACCGTCTGGAACTCGGCGCTCAAACCCGCCGCCGTCAAGGCGCTCCTCGCGGGCAAGCCGCAGTAGCCTTGAGGCGGCTGCCTCGCCGCTCCTTTGGATTGGCGAGTCCTCCCGTCCAACCGTTTGCCCGAAGCGAACCCGCCTGAGCCACCGCCTTCCCTGGAGCACGAAGACACACCCGAACATGGAAAAAGCATACGAACCCAAAGACGTGGAGGCGCGACTGTATGCCGAGTGGGAGGCGCGCGGGTACTTTCATGCCGAGGCGACGCCGGGCAAGCCCAAGTACTCCATCAGCATCCCGCCGCCGAACGTCACCGGGCAGCTCCACATGGGCCACGCGCTCAACCACACGGTCCAGGACGCCCTGGGCCGCTGGCACCGGATGCGCGGGTTTACGACCCTGATCCTGCCCGGCGTGGACCACGCCGGCATCGCCACGCAGACGGTCGTGGAGCGCGAGATCGCCAAAGACGGCCTGACCCGCTACGACCTGGGCCGCGAGGCCTTTGTCGCCCGCGTCTGGGAGTGGAAAGAGCAGTACGGCGCGCGCATCATCGCCCAGCTCAAGCGCCTGGGCTGCTCCTACGACTGGTCCCGTGAGAGGTTCACGATGGATTCGGGCTACGCCGAGGCCGTTATGGAGGCGTTCGTGCGCTTCCACGATGCGGGCCTGATTTACCGGGGCAAGCGCCTGGTCAACTGGTGCTGCTACCACCAGACGGTCATCTCCGACATCGAAGTGGAGGAAGAAGACCAGGCCGGCCACCTGTGGCACATCCGCTATCCATTCGCCGACGGGTCGGGGTCCGTGACCGTCGCCACGACCCGCCCCGAAACCATGCTCGGCGACTCGGCCGTGGCCGTCAACCCCAAAGACGCGCGCTACACCGATCTGATCGGCAAAGAATTCGCCCTGCCGCTCTCGGACCGCCTGATTCCGTTGATCGCCGACGACTACGCCCAGGCCGGGTTCGGGACCGGGGCCGTCAAGGTCACGCCCGCCCACGACCCCAACGACTACGAGGCCGGGCTGCGCCACGGCCTGCCCCAGATCACCGTGATCGGCTTCGACGGCACCATGACGCCCGAGGCCGGGGACCGATACGCGGGCCTGGACCGCTACGAGGCCCGCAATCTGGTGGTCGCCGACCTGGAAGAATTGGGACTGCTGGAGAAGACCGAGGACCACCGGCACCGCGTCCCCACCTGCGAGCGCTGCCACACGACCATTGAGCCGCTGCTGTCCGACCAGTGGTTTATGAAAATGGCCGGCACCGAGATGGTCCGCCGCGCAATGGACGTGGCCGCCGACGGGTCGGTGGCGTTCATTCCCGAGCGCTACCGCCGGTCCTATCTCGCCTGGATGGAGGGCATCCGCGACTGGGCCTTGTCCCGCCAGCTCTGGTGGGGCCATCGCATCCCTATCTACTACCGCCCCGATGGCTCGCACGTCGCCGCCCGCTCCTGGGAAGAGGCCGTCCAGCGGGCCGGCACCGACCAACTGATCCAGGACGAAGACGTTCTGGACACCTGGTTCTCGTCGGCCCTGTGGCCCTTCGCCACCCTGGGCTGGCCCGCACAGACCGCCGACCTCGACTACTTCTACCCCACCGACATGCTGACCACGGCGGGCGAGATTTTGCGCCTGTGGGTCGCCCGCATGATCATGACCGGGCTGGAATTCGTGGGCGAGAAGCCGTTCAGCGACGTCTACATCCACGCGACCGTCCTGGACAAAAAGGGCCGCCGGATGTCCAAGTCTCTCGGCAACGGCATCGACCCCGTGGACATGATCGACCGCTATGGCGCGGACGCCCTGCGCTTCTCGCTGCTGCGTTTAGCCTCCAAAGGCCAGGACATCAAGTTCAGCGAGGAGCGCATCCCCGAGGCCCGCAACTTCGGCAACAAGCTCTGGAACGCCGCCCGGTTCGTGCTGATGAACGGGGGGGAGGAAGCCCCCCCCGCCCCCAATCCTGCGGGGGCCTCCCTCCCTAACCGCTGGATACTCTCGCGCCTCCAGCGGACGATCCAGACCGTCAACGGATCGCTCGCCTCCTACGACATGGACGACGCCTGCGGGGCGCTCTACGAGTTCCTGTGGAGCGAATACTGCGACTGGTTCGTCGAGCTATGCAAGCCCGCCCTACAGGGCGAAGACGGGCCGGCCAAAGACAGTGCCCGGCAGACCCTCTACGCCGTGCTCGAAACGACCCTGCGCCTGCTGCACCCGATCATGCCGTTCATCACCGAGGAGATCTGGCAGGGCCTGCCTACTTCCGAGGGCAGCCTCTGCCTGGCAGACTACCCCCAAGCCGACGAGTCGCTGCTCGACCCCGAAGCCGAGGCGGGCATGGGCCTGGTCATCGAGAGCATCACCGCCCTGCGCGGCCTGCGCGCCGAGTTCACGCCGGGCGGACCCGAGAACGAGGCCGCCCGCGCCGCCATGCTCGCCCGCCGGCTTTCCGTCGTCACCGTCCCGGACACCCAGACGGCACAGGCGGCCCTGTCCGACCAACTGCCCGCCCTGACCGCCCTGGCCCGACTGGGCGCTGTTTCCATTGCTGATGCGCCGCCGTTTGACGTGCGCTCCGTCCCCGTGGCCGCCCAGGGCGCGACCTTCTACGTCCCCATGAGTGAGCTGCTGGAGGGCCTGGACCCCGCCCGCGAGTCGGCGCGGCTGGCCGGCGAGATCGCCAAGCTCGACAAAGAACTGGCCGGCGTCCGGGGCCGCCTGGACAACCCCAGCTTCGTCGCGCGGGCTGCGCCCGAGGCCGTCGAAAAAGCACGGGCGGACGCCGACGACCTGGCGCAGCGCCGCGCCAAGCTGGACGCCCGCCGGGCGATGCTGTCATAACCTCGATGCCGAAGACAACCCTTAGCCCCCGCTTCTTGCCGGCAGGCGTCCTGCTGCTTGCCCTGGCCCTGCGCGCCTGGGGGCTGACCTGGGGGCTGCCCTCGGCCCTGCACTACTTCTCCTACCACCCGGACGAGAGCGTCGTGCTGGAAACGTCCTCGGTCACGATGAACGCTCTGGCAGGCCGCCTGCTGCCGCACTTCTACAACTACGGCTCGCTCCAGCTTTATCTGGTCTGCTTCGCCAACACCCTGGCCGCTTTGTGCGGGCTGGTGGACACCGTGCCCAAGAACTTCGCCGCCTGGTACCCCGAGTGGGCGAAGATGTACCTGGTCGGGCGGATATTGACCGTCGGCATGGGCGTCGGCACTGTCTGGGCGGTCTGCGCGACGGGCGAATGTTTCTGGGGCCGCCGCGCGGGCCTGCTGGCCGCCTTGACCCTGGCCCTGATGCCGCTCCACGCCCAGCACTCGCATTTTTTGACGGTAGACGTGCCCGCCACGTTCTGGGGGACGCTGTCGCTGCTGTGGGCCGCCCGGCTCCAATCGGGCACTCCCAAGCCTCTCCGTGCCGCCCTGCTGGCGGGCCTGTTCGCGGGGCTGGCGGCGGCGACCAAGTACAACATGGCGCTGGCCCTGCTGCCGGTCGTCGCGGCGGCGTGGATGGGCACCCCTGCGGATCCCCCCGCCCCCAAGAGTGGGGGAGCCGGTGGGGAAAGAGTGGGCATCTCCTACTCCCGCAAAATTGGGGGCGGGGGGGCGATCCTCGCCTTCGCCCTCGCGTTCCTCGCCGCCTGCCCCGGCGCGTTGCTGGAACACGCGAAGTTCATGGCGGACCTGCGCGCCGAAGCCGTCCACGTCCAAAACGCCAACGACCCGACATTCCGCGATACGGGCAATGGCTTTGTCTACCATGTCACGCGCAACTTGGACGCAGGGCTGGGCCTGCCGCTGCTGCTGCTGGCCCTGGCCTCCATTGGGTATGCGCTCTACCGGCGCGGGCGCGGCGACGCCCTGCTGGCGGCGTTTGCGCTGCCGTACTACGTGCTGATCAGCCTGGCCGCCGTGCGCTACGCCCGCTACACGATCCCCCTGCTGCCGATTTTGGCGCTGTGGGTGGGGCGGCTGCTGGCGGACGGGACCCGGCTGACGCGCCCGCTTGGGCGGCGGGCCGCGATGACCGCCGGAGCGGGTGCGCTGGCCTGGACGCTGATTGCCGCGCTGCGGCTGGTGGGGGTCATGGCGGGTACGGACACTCGGGATGACGTCCTGGCGTTCGTGAAGTCCAATGCGTCCGCCTCGGCGACGTTCGGCTTCCCAGCGATGCCGTGGTTTCAGACCGCGCCCCTCAGCCCCTACTTTCCCTACTACAAGCGCGGCGCTTGGCGGGCGCTAACGCCACCGAGCGATGCGGCGCGGTACGTCTACGCGGGACAGGATTGGGATCTGGATTTGCTGAAGTCGGCCAATCCTGACTTCGTCATCTTGAGCGAGTATGATTACGACGATGCCCTACGCCAGCACGACACGCGGGCCATTGCTTACCTCACTTATCTGGAGGATGACCACAGTCCCCATCCCTACTATGAGGCCGACTTCTGCCCCGATGGTCCCGGCTGGACCCCGGAGATCGGGGCCGGTGGGGTGAGTATGACGGCACGCGGCCTGCCCCACGACATGCTGTATCCCTCCCCCGCGATTTGCGTGTTCAGTCACAAACAGATAAGGCTGCCGCACGAGTAAACGAGTAAAAAGGATGACCATGCAGACACAGCGCGCGCAACAGATATTGGACGGCTTCGAGGGCAAGAAGATACTCGTCGTCGGCGACGTCATGCTCGACGAGTACGTCTGGGGCCGCGTGTCCCGCATCTCGCCCGAAGCGCCCGTGATGGTCGTGGACGCCGAGCGGCACACGTTCGTGCCCGGCGGCGCGGCCAACGTCGTCAACAACCTGTGCGCGCTGGGGGCCAGGGCGGCCATCGCGGGCGTGGTGGGGGAAGACTCGGCGGGGCAGACGCTGCGGGAGAAGCTGGCCGAGGAGGGGGCGGACGTCGGCGCACTGGTCTCGGCCTCGGACCGGCCCACGACGCTCAAGACGCGCATCGTCGCCCACTCGCAGCAGGTCGTGCGCGTGGACCACGAGAAGCGCGATCCCGTGGACGACGCGACCTGGGGCCGCCTGCGCGTGGCGCTGGAAGCCGCCGTCCCCCGGTGCGACGCCGTCCTGCTCTCGGACTACCAAAAGGGGCTGCTGCGGGCCGACACGGTCCAGTGGCTGACGGAGCTCGCCCGGACGCACGGCAAGATCACGACCGGCAACCTCAAGCCGACCGCCATCGGCGCACACTGCCGCTTGACGGTAATCACACTGAACCTGGCCGAAGCCAGTGCGGCCACGGGGATGATGCTGGACGATCAGGGCGATGAAGGGCTGCTGCACAGCGCGGGCCGGATGCTGCTCCGCAAATCCGGCGCGGAGCACATCCTGATCACGCGCGGCGCACGGGGGCTGACCCTGTTCGGGGGGGACGGCGCGGGCGGCGGGATCGTCACCGTCCGCGCCCACCCGGTCGCCGTCTACGACGTGGCCGGGGCAGGCGACACCGTCATCTCGACGCTGACGCTGGCTTTGGCCGCAGGCGCAACGCCCGCCGAGGCCGTCACCCTGGCGAACTGCGCGGGTGCCGAGGCGGTCAAAAAGGTCGGCGTAGCGACCGTCTCGCGCGCAGAGATTTTGGCGACGGCGGCAACGGAGGGGTAGGGGAGGAAGGAGCCAAGTCGCGACTTGGCCCCGCACCGTCCGTGTTACGGCTTGGCCGCGCCCGTGCCCTGATCGGCGGGGGCGGCCTTCGGGGCGCGGATGTGGACTTCGGTCGCGGTCGGCGCGTCGGGGTCGCCGGTGATCTTAGCGTTGATCTCCGTGTCGATCAGCAGATCGGCGAACGTCCCGGTCGGGTTCTTGCGCTTGTCGCCGACCTTGTAGATTTTGGCGTCGTCGGCCAGCGTCAGCGTAACACTGCCCCTCTTGCGGAACAGCGTCACGGTCTTCGCGGCGGCATTCGCCGTCGTGATCTTGCCGTGGACGTGGTCGTGCTTTTTCGGAGCCGCCGCTGCATCCGGCGTGGGCGCGGCGGGCGTCTGGGCCGAGGCCGCCAGAGGGGCGAAGAGGGCCAAAGTCAGGGCAAAGGGGATCAAGCGTCGCGTCATCGGGTGGGTTCCTCCAAAGTGAGTATGTTCCCCGGTGCAGACGCAGGATATCAGGCAGGGTTCATCGAACAGTGCCGGGAATCTCAGAGATCGTGGGCGGGGATTGGGGACGAAAGCGATATGACTTATTGTTTAGGCGTGATGACCGAGGAAGGGCTAGTAATGATGTCCGACTCGCGCACCAACTCGGGATATGACCAGGTCAACGTCTGCCGCAAAATGTACACGTTCGTGCTGCCCGGCGAGCGCGTCTTCGTGCTGCTCGCCAGCGGCAGCCTGTCGCTGACGCAGAGCATCATCACGCTGCTGGAGCGCGACTTCGACCGCGGCGTGGGCCTGGCCGCCGCGCCGTCGCTCTACGACGCCGCCCGCGTGGTCGGAGACCAGGTGCGCCAGGTCTCAGACCTGGACCGGGCCGCCCTGGAGCGCGACGAGTACCGCTTCAACGTCCACTTCATCCTGGGCGGCCAGATCAAAGGCGGCCCGCACGACCTGTACCTGGTCTACCCGCAGGGGAACCCGCTGCGCGCGACCGAGGACTCGCCGTTCCTCCAGGTCGGCGAGCACAAGTATGGACGCCCGATCCTCGTGCGCGGCATTCGCTACGCCGAGACGCCCCTGGAAGAGGCCGCCAAGTATGCCCTCATCTCGATGGACTCGACCATGCGCTCCAACGTCACCGTCGGCCCGCCCATCGACCTGATCGTCTACCGCAAGGACGAGATGGAGGTCAGCCGCCGCCGCCGCCTGACCGCTTCGGACCCGGACCTGCGCTGCATCCACGTCCAGTGGGAGCTGGCCCTCCGCCGGGGCGTCAGCGAGCTGCCCGAGATCGACTTCGAGACCTTCGGCCAGAAGGTGTGACCGGCATCAGCCGGGCCGGTACCAGCCCGAAGGGCGGGCGGGACGCGGCCCGGCCTCCGCCGCCTCTTCCTCCCCGCTCAAGGCCGCCGCCGCCGTGATCTCCTTCGCGGCGATCTTGAGGGTGCGGACATCCGAGGCGTTGTGCCGGGCCAGGTCCGGCAGCGTCATCTCCTCCGCGAGCGTTCGCGCCGCCTCGGGCGAGGCCGCCTCCATGTCGATCGTCGCTGTCCCCGAGAAGCTGACCGTCACTTTGTAGCGCATGGCCCCATTGTACCCCGTGTGCGGCGCGGGATGACGGCGCTCAGGGCGCTCAGGACCAGGTACACAAATCCGCCGCCGACGTGGGCCAGCAGCAGGCCCAGGGCGAGCGGCGGGACGTGCCGCAGGCCGACGATACCCAGCAGAGCGCCCAGCTCCGTCGTAGACTCGATGGCAACCGTCCACCCGAACGCGGCCCGGCGCGTGTAACCCGCTCCCAGCAGCAAGAGCGACAGGGCCAGGCCCTCGGGCAGCTTATGGAACGAGACCGCCGCCAGCAGGGCGTAGTCGGGCCGGCCCGCGACGGCGTCCCCGACGACCAGGGCCAGGCCGTCCATCGTGCAATGGAAGCCCAGGGCGACCAGCAGCAGCGTCGCCGTCCGCCCCAATGCCCGCGTCGTCGCGTCGTCGAAGGCCCCGAACGCGCAGGCCGGGCATACGTGGTACACGTACCGGCCCAGCGCCCAGAACAGCGCGTATCCGCTCACCGCTGACAGGGCGAGCTGCGGCCAGGTCAGCAAGGCGCGGGCATCGGGCAGGACGTCGCCCACCGTCACCAGCAGCAGCCCGCCCAGGGCCGCGTACACCAACCCTTTCAGCCGTTGCGGGGCCAGCCGGCCCAGGCCGACCCCCAGCGCGCCGCCCCCACAAGCGATCAAAGTCGCCACCGTCGCGCGCATCAGTGCGTTTTCCATAGTAAGTATCCGTGTAGGGTGGCGGGCGTTGCTCCTCAGTGGGAAACGCGGCATCATGCCCCCCGGTTCCCGCGCGCCGGAGAACGGTCCGCCGCTTGCACAATCGCGCGGTTTTTGGTATGATGGACCGACAGGATAAAGGAGTCCGCAACACGCCCTCATGAAAAGCATCTGGCTCATCGCGAACGGCACGTTCGGCGAGGCGATCCGCCGCCGGACCCTGCTCGTCTTTTTGCTCGTCGTCGCCGTCATCATCATCGCCGGCGCGGCCAGCCTCTCGCTCCAGCCCGGCCACGACACCATCAACACCCTGGGCCTGGGCGTGATCCTGCTGACGGGCGTCGTCATCAGCGTCATCATCGGCATCAATCTGCTGCCCACCGAGATCGAGCGGCGGACCGTCTACACGATCCTGTCCAAGCCCGTCCACCGCTACCAGTTTCTGTGCGGCAAGTTTTTGGGCGGCCTGATGACCGTGCTCAGCAGCGTCGGCCTGATGGCCTTCGTCTTCCTGACTCTGGTCGTCATCCAGGAGCACGGCTTCGACAAGGCCGTGGGGGACGCCGCCAAGGGGCTGGTGCTGATCGTGTTCGCGATCACCCTGGTCAGCGCGATCGCCATGTTCTTCTCGGTGTTCGTCTCGCCGTTCGTCAACTTCTTCCTGACGCTGGCGATCTACCTGCTGGGCTGCGCCTCGTCCGTCACCGAAGCCCTGGCCGACCCGACCAGCGACCCGACGCACCCCAAGAACGCCCTCGTAGTGGGCATCTTCAAGGTCGTCCACGCGGTCATCCCCAACTTCGCCAACTACAACGTCCAGAACAAGATCATCGCGCCCGAGGTACACATGGGGCCGAACTTCATCAGCTTCAACATCCTATACGCGGTCGCCTACTCCCTGCTCCTGCTGACCATCGCCAGCCTGGTCTTCAGTCGCCGCGAGGTATAGGGAAAGAAGATATTCTCTCACAGGCGCTCGGCGGGGCGGCGCAGCAGGTACCAGGCCGGGCCGAGCAGCGGCACGGCCAAGGCAACCCGGCCCAGCGGGTCTTCCATTGGGATGCCGCGCCGGGCCATGTCGTCGCGCAGCAGGGCGGGGAACAGCAGCGTCAAGACTAAAAAGTCCAGGCTCATGGTGTGGATGAATTTCGAGTGCCGGAACCAGAAGACATAGTCGGCGAGGTCCCCCCGCGCGGCGATAAACGCCACCAGAGTGGCCAGGGCGGCGGCGACAAACCAGGCAAAAGGGCGTCCCCCGAACCAGCGGGCGGCCAATCCGCGCGGGCCGGGCACTGGCTCGGGGTAGGGGCGGCGCAGAATCAGATAAGGCAGCAGCGCGAGCGCGCCGAGAGCCATCATGCCTAGGGCGAACGGCCAGGCCCAGAGCCGCTGCCCGCGCCCGTCCGGCAGCAGCAACGCCCAGTACATCAGCGGGACGACGCCCAGGAGCTGGAACACGCCCCAGACGGCCGGGTTTTGGGCAGGGCCGTGCCCCAGGGCGAGCATGAGAAAGAGGTTCCCCGGCGGGTCGCCTTTCGGGACCAGCAGGGCGTCGTAGAGGATGTCGGCGAGCAGCAGCAGGGCGAAGCCGGCGCGGCGGGCGAGCAGCGGTGTCGGGTCCGGTATCATGGCCGAGTGTACCCGGCCCCAGCGGGAAAGCGCCCTGGAGCAGGCATTAAAACTGAGCCGGTGTCCTAAATCCGCCCGAAAAAGTGGAAAAGCACGGATGCGCTGGTACAATAAGGCGATTCAGTACGCGCGCGGGAACAATTCGGAACGCCGCGGCTTCCTAATGACACGGGACCTTCAGACAACAGCCATGCACCGGGTGCCTCCAAACGGACGGCGGGGCAAGAAGGCGAAAGGAATATCTTTGAGCGCATCGGTTCAAGCATCGGTTCAGGAGTCGATCCAGGACTACCAGCTCGGTGGTCACAAGGTCGAGCTGGAGATCAGCCAGGCCGTCTTCCAGCCGACCCTCACCAGCCGCCTCCTCGCCCAGCTCGTTCAAGTCCCCAGCGGCGCTTCCGTCCTGGACCTGGGCTGCGGGACGGGCGTCCTCGCCATCGTCGCCGCGCTGAAGGGCGCGGCCCACGTGGATGCCGTGGACGTGATGGTCGAGTCGCGGCCCCTGGTCGAGGCGAACGCCCGCCGCAACCGCGTCGCCGACCGCGTCGCGGCTTCGAGCGGCGACCTCTTCGAGTCGGTCGGGGCGCAGCGGTACGACGTGATCATCAACGACGTTTCAGGCGTCGCCGACGAGGTCGCCCGGCTGTCGCCCTGGTATCCCCCTTCCATCCCGACCGGCGGGCACGACGGCGCAGACCACATCGTCCGTATGCTCAGTGTCGCGCGCGAGCACCTCCAGCCGGGCGGCAGCCTGTACTTCCCCACGGGCAGCATCTCGAACATCCCGCGCACCCTGGAGGCCGCCCGCACGGCGTTCGGCGAGAAGCTGGAGATGATCGAGCAGGTCGAGGTCCCGTTCTGCACCGAATTCCGCGAGAACATGGACGTCATGCTGCGCCTGCGTGCCGAGGGCGTGATCGACTTCGTGACCCGCCGCTCCCGGCACCTCTGGGCCTTGCAGTTCTATCGCTGCTGGGCCTGAACCCGGCGAACACAAGCGAACACAAGGCGAAAAAGAGAACAAAAAAAGGGCGCGGCTGAATGAGACTTCAGCCGCGCCCTTTCGTAACCTGTGAGCAGGTGGGAGGCTAGTAGCGGCTGCCGCCGCCACTCCGGTCGCCGCCGCCGCCATAGCCGCCGCCACTGCCACCGTAGCCGCCGCCACTGCCGCCGCCGTAGCCGCCGCCGCCGCCACTGCGACCGCCGCCACCGCCGTAGCCGCCACCGCCGCCGCTGCGGCCGCCGCCACCGCCGCCTTCACGCGGGCGGGACTCGTTGACCACGAGGGAGCGCCCGCCGACGTTGCGGCCGTTGATGGCCGCGATCGCCTGCTGCGCCTCGTCCTCGCTCGCCATCTCGACGAACCCGAAGCCGCGGGCCTGGCCCGTGTAGCGGTCGGTGACCACCTGGGCGCTGGAGACGTTACCCGCCTCGGCGAACAGGTCGTTGAGCTGCTGATCCGTCATGTCGTAGCTGAGGTTGCCTACGTAGAGCTTGGTTGCCATTTCTGATGGCTCCTTTCGATGTGAGCCTTCTCTTCGAGAACCGTCAGGCCACCACTGTGGGATTCGGAGGCACGACGGTAAAGGCCGCATGAACCGGAGACACAGATAGAAAGCAAGGACCGTGCGAAGTTAAGAAGGTCGTCCGGGCTAGTCCCGGATTGCATTGCAGTATACCCACAATCGGCGAAATAATCAAACGTACTGCCGGTCACGAAAAAAAGCCCCCGGCAGCGCGCCGGTTACCGGGGCGCGTTAATAATGTCAAGCGAAAACAAAAGCCCTGCCTCTTGCTTAAAGAGGCGGAGCATTCTTCTGTTTGGCAACTAGACATTGCTGGGTGTGTTGGTGGCTACATAAGAGAAGAGCAGGGCGATGGGGCGGGTCACCCATCCTATTTGCCTGCGCTCACCGGGCCGGACGCGACAACCAGGCTGACGCATCTGCCGTCCAGCGGCTGCGGCGGTGTTGCAAGCGCCTTCAGCGTCTCCTGCGGCGTGGCGGCGAAGCCAAGAAGGGATGACTGGGGCTTGTGGGCACTGTCTCCCGGCTCATAGTCGGTGGCGTACAGGAAGCGCCCAAAGATGCCGGCGCGCAGCCTTTTCCCCCAGGGCCATACCCCCATATGCGCCGCCTTCCGGGTGAGCTGACCGCCACGGCCAATGCGGTAGGAGGCGAGGGTACTCCGCCAGGGGTCTATGGGAGAGTCCGTCCACAGTGTTTCCCCGCCTAAACCCTCTGTCACCAATACCGCAAACTGGTTGGGGAGGACGGGCGGCGAAGCGGGAGTCAGCAGGCCGCGCGGGCCGATGTGATACCCATAAGTGCCTTCATCGGCACCGTGGCGACGCGCCACAAACAGGCTGCCGTCATGTGTGCTGAAACAGCCGTTAATTTCTCCTGGCCCACTGGTGAAAGGCCCGAAAGGGTGCAGCACCCCCCGCGCATCGAGGCGATACGACCGGAAACTATAGCTTCGGGAGTCAAAGCCGTTTTGGAAGGTGAACAGATATAAGAAATGGCCCGTAGGGTCAAATGTGAGAGACGACCAGTTGTCCGTTCCGGTCGCTTCCCCGCCGCCATCCGCCTGCGTGTCTATGTGGAACGTCGGCACGTCCTTGTTGTCGGCAAGCGGCGTAAGGGAACCATCGTGCTGAATGCGGAACGTGAACAGCCGGTCATTCTCGCCGCTGACAAACAGGAACTGGCCCTTGGGGTCCATCGTCACGCCGTCAGCGGGCGAGGCGAGTGTGCAGTATTGCGATGCTACCGGGGTCAATGTCCCACTCGGCCCAATGCGATAGCCGAACACCTGAGCGTCGGCATGTCCCGAATCGCGTTCGTGGACCGTGATGGCGTAGGCGAAGCGCCCCGAGGGGTGCAGGACGAGCTGGATGGCCTCGGCAGCGACCCGCAGGCTGGGGGGCGTCAGCGGCTGGAGTGCGCCGGTGTCTACGACTCGGAACTGGTGAATGGTTCCCGCGTCTGTGGCAGCGTAGAGAAATGCCGCCTTCTGCGCCGCCTTCGCACCACCCGCTACCATGAGAACCATCGCCATCACAAAGAGCCAGGGTTTCATCTTTCATCTGCTCCTCCCAATCGGCTGCTACTGATCGGCGGAGTATACCCAAAAAAGCCCCGCCTCTTGTTTAAGAGGCGGGGCTTTCGTGCGTCTAGTGGCTAGGCACTGCTGGGGACGTTGGCGGTCACGTCGAGGGAGGGCGGGGCGCTCTCCATCGTCTTCAGGTGCGCGCCGTTCTTTGCCGCCTTGGAGGACTTGGGCGCGTCCAGCGGCTGCAAGGCGGCGTCGATGACCTCGTGGACGTCGCGGGCGAAGATGAAGTCCATGCCCTGGCGCAGAGCCTCGGGGATGTCCTCCATCAGGTCCTTGCGGTTGCGCTCGGGCAGGATGATCGTCTTGATCCCCGCGCGCTTGGCCGCCAAGACCTTCTCCTTGATGCCGCCGACCGGCAACACTTTCCCCGACAGGGTCACCTCGCCGGTCATCGCCAGCGCGGGCTTGATCGGGCGGCCCGACAGGAGGGAGGCGATGGCCGAGGCCATGGTCACGCCCGCGCTCGGCCCGTCCTTGGGCACCCCACCCGCCGGCACGTGGATGTGCAGGTCGGACTTCTCGTAGAAGTCCGGCGCGATGTGCAGGGCGCTGGCGTGGGACCGGACGTAGGACAGCGCGGTCTGCGCCGATTCTTTCATCACATCCCCGAGCTGGCCCGTCAATTGCAAGCCCTTGCCGCCGTCCATGCGGCTGGCCTCGATGAAGACCACGTCGCCGCCGACCGGCGTCCAGACCAGGCCGGTCACAACGCCGGGCTGCTCGGTCCGCTCGGCCACTTCTTCATACTCGAAGCGCGGCGAGCCTAAGAACACGCCCACCTGGGCGGCGTCGATCGTCAGCGACTCGGTCCGCCCCTCGGCGAACTCGCGCGTGGCCTTGCGGCAGACCGTGGCGATCTGCCGCTCCAGGCTGCGGACACCTGCCTCGCGGGTGTAGCCGCGGATCAGGGCCTTGACCCCTTCGTCGGTGAAATGCACCTGGGCGTCGGTCAGCCCGTGCTCGGCGATCTGCTTGGGCACCAGATGCCGGATGCCGATCTGGGCCTTCTCTTCCTCGGTGTAGCCGGACAGCTCGATGATCTCCATGCGGTCGCGCAGGGCCGGCTGGATGGTGTCAAGCTGGTTGGCCGTGGTCACGAACAGGACTTTGGACAGGTCGAAGTTGACGTCCAGGTAGTTGTCGCGGAACGTCGCGTTCTGCTCCGGGTCCAGCGCCTCCAAAAGCGCCGACGACGGATCGCCCCGGAAGTCCGTGCCCACTTTGTCGATCTCGTCCAGCACGAACAGCGGGTTGTTGGTCTCGGCCCGCTTGATGCCCTGGATAATCTGGCCCGGCAGCGCGCCGATATAGGTCCGCCGATGTCCGCGGATCTCGGACTCGTCGTGGGTCCCGCCCAGGCTGATCCGCACGAACTTCTTGCCCATGGCGTTCGCGATGGACTTGGCGAGGCTGGTCTTGCCGACGCCGGGAGGGCCGGTCAGGCACAGGATCGGCTGCCGCAGGTCGCCCTCGGTCTTGAACTTGCGGACCGACAGGTACTCCAGGATGCGGTCCTTGATCTTCTCCAGCCCGTAGTGGTCGGCGTCCAGATGCGCCTTGACGCTGGGGATGTCCAGGTTGTCGGGCGTGGACTTGTCCCAGGGCATGGACACCAGCCAGTCCAGATACGTCCGCGTCGTCGTGTAGTCGGGTGCGCCAGGCGACATCCGCTGCAAGCGGTCCAGCTCCCGACCCGCCTCCTTGGCGGCGTCCTCGGGCATATGGGCTTCTTCGATCTTCCGGCGCAGCTCGTCCAGCTCCTCGCCGCGCTCGTCGCCCTCCCCCAGCTCCTTCTGGATGGCCTTGAGCTGCTCGCGCAGGTAGTAGTCGCGCTGCGTCTTGTTGATCTCAGTCGAGACCTGCGACTGGAGCTTGGAGCCGAGTTCCTGCACCTGGACTTCCTTGGTCAAAAGCTCCAGCAGCGCGTTCATGCGCTCTTTGAGATCGACCGTCTCCAAAATGCGCTGCTTGTCGGCGGCCTCGATGGGCATGTGCGCGGCGATGAGATCGGTCATCACGGCGGGGTCGTCGATGGACGACGACAGGCCGGCCAGCTCGTCGGGCAGAGTCTGCGACAGGGCGACGATCCGCTTGAACAGGTCGCCGATGGACCGCTTCAGCGCCTCGACCTCGATCTTGTCTTCCTCGGCGATCTCGGCATTGGCCTCGATGACCTTGACGCGGGCCTTCAGGTACGGCTCCTCGCCGGTGATCTGCAATATCTGGATGCGCGCGATGCCCTGGACGATCATGCGGATGCCGTCGGGCACCTTCGCCATCATGCGGATCACGACCGCCACGCCCATCGGGTAGATGTCAGCCGCCGTGGCGTTCTCCACCGAGGCATCCTTCATGGCGACCACGCCGATGATACGCTCGCCGCCCGAGACGGCCTCGTCCACCAGCTTGACGCTGTTCTCGCGGCCCACGGCGATGGGGGCGACGAGCACCGGGAAGATGACCGTGTCGCGCAGCGGCAGCAGCGGCAGCTCCTCGGGAATGGCCGGGTGGGCATCGCCATCCTGGTTGATCTGCTTGACGATCTGCTCGGCGACCGCGCCCTCGACCGCCGTGTCTTTGGCTATCTGATCCACGGGCACCTGCCCTGCGGTGTTTTCTTCGTTTATGTTCTGCTCGGACATGATAATTAGTTGTCCTCTTCCGTCTCTGAACTGATCGGGATGACCCGCGTTTCGGGCCGGTCCGACGCCCGCCGCTTGGGCAGGGTGACCAGCAGGAAGCCATCCCTGTACGTGGCCTTGATCGCGTCGCGGTCCAGCCGGACGCCGGACGGCAGCGCCACGGCCCGCTCGAACGGCCCGTAGTACGTCTCCAGCTGGTGGCAGCGCACCCGCCCGTCGCGGTCGCCGTGCGTCTCGCCTCGGACGCCGCTGATGCTCAGAAGGCGATCATCGGGCGTCAGCGAGACCTGGATGTCGTCGGCCTTGACGCCGGCCAGCTCCACCTTGACGATGACCGCCTCGTGCATCTCGTTGATGTCCACGTGCGGCTGCCAGAAGCGGCCCGCGCCGCCGGTCGGCAGGGCGAAAAAGCCCCGGAAGGCCTCGTCCGAGAGCTGCTGCATCTCGCGCTCCATTTGCCGGATGATGTCGCGGTAGTCGTTAAACGCCATGTCTGCGTCTCCTACGTCGGGTTCAATGGGATGCCTACGTTGTATCCCGTCCCCGCCGTTCCCGAACGGTTGATTTATCTGAAGAAAGTTGAGTATGCTACGCTCAAGAGGAAGAATGCACAAGCGCAAGCAATGGTTCCCGCAGGTGCACTAGGGGTTGATTGAGGTTTAGCGATGGTAGACCAATGAGCAGGACAAATGTGATGTGATAATGAACTCGGGTTGTGGCTCGTAGATTTACTAGAAGTGCGGTGGTGCTTGAAAATAGCCTAACAATTCATGTCAAATATGACATATAATGGGGTATACTCATGGAAGACAAGGACTTGTTCCTACTACACGGCCAGATCAAAAGCCCGCCGTTTAGTACGAAAGCCCAGGATGAAGCAGGATTTTTGCTGCGCCGGCTTCAGCAGGGCGAGATGCTCTCCCTACCCCAATCGCGTCCTATGCCTTCCATTGGGACAGGATGCCGTGAACTGCGGATACGGGATCAAGATTTGTATTGGCGCATCATCTACCGAATAGATGAAGATGTCATACTGGTCGCTGATGTCTTCCCAAAGAAGACACAGGAGACGCCTCAGACAGTAATCGAGAACTGCCGCAAACGGTTCGCGGATTATGACAAAGTATAGCCAACAGGCTGCATACAAGCACAGAGAACGTAGGCAGGATACCATGAACGAAACAAAGCACAAGCGGCTTGTAGAAGCAGGCTATCATGCTACCACCGTCGCCGATTTTCTCGGCCTCTCCACAGAACAGAATGAGTTGATCGAGATCAGGCTCGCGCTCACGTCGGCCTTGAAGAAGCAGCGCGGCAAGAGCAACCTATCCCAAAGCCGGCTTGCTGAAAAGATTGGCTCCAGCCAGTCGCGTGTCGCCAAAATGGAGGCTGGTGACCCTCATGTCTCCCTGGACATGATGATCCGCGCTCTGTTGGCCGCAGGGATGACGCGCGGCAGGATTGCGGAAACGATCTGCGGGACAGAAGGGGCTTCGCCGGGCCGGGGGACGCTCACGCCCCCAAACGGCTCTGCCGCCGAGCCTCCGGCGCGGCGGACGCGCGCATCGAAGCAGACAGTGGCCTAGCGCGAGGCGGGGATCATCCGGCCCGGATACGCGCCGCGCCTGCCGCTCATCGCGCCTCCGGCCCGGTTCACCCACCGGGCTGGTACAATGACCCCATGCAGATTTTTTTCGTCCTGTTGCTGGTCGGGGGAGGCGTCGGGCTGACCGTTCAGGCCGCCGTCAACGGGCGGCTGCGCGTGGCCGTCGGGTCGCCCGTTTTGAGCGCGTTGATTTCGTTCGGGGTGGGCATCGCCGCCCTGGTCTTGGTGCTGCTGATAGGGGCATTGGGGCGGGGGCGGCTGGTGGGACTGGGCGCGCAGCCGTGGTGGATCTGGGTCGGGGGCCTGTTCGGGGCGTTCTACGTCGCCGCCGCTGCTGCCCTGGTCCAGCGGGTCGGGTCGGGCGTACTGATCGCCTGCACCGTCTTCGGCCAGCTCGCCGCCGCGCTGGTCTTGGATTCGCAAGGCTGGCTCGGCGTCCCGCGCGTCCCATTGACTTTGTGGCGCGCGGCGGGGGCCGTCCTGCTGCTGGCTGGCGTCCTGTTGCTCCAAAAGAAGTAGGGTAACGTCAGGGCGCTATAGGCCGTATAGGACTTCGACCGGCCAACGCAGGCCGCGTCGGGAGTCCCCCTTGTCCTACGTTTTGATCCTGCTCCTCACCCTGTCCGGCATCGGCCTGCCCATCCAGGACGCGCTCAACGCCCAACTCCGCACCGCCATCAAGTCCCCCCTGCTGGGGGCATTGGTCTCGTTTTTGGTCGGGGCCATCGCTCTGGGGGCGCTGACCGCCTTCGGCGTTTTAGGCCGCGCGCAGCCGTCGGGGCTGGCCCGCGTGCCGGTCTGGGTGTGGGCCGGCGGCGGGCTGCTCGGGGCCTATGCCGTCACCATCGGCCTGATCGGCATCCCCAAGGTCAGCGCGGGCGTGGTCATCGCCGCCACCGTCGCGGGCCAACTGCTGTCCGCCGTGGTCATCGACCACTTCGGCTGGTTCGGCGTCCCGCGCGTCCCCCTCAACCCCTACCGCGTCGCCGGTGCCGTCGGCCTGTTCGCCTGCACCCTGCTGATGCAGAAGAAGTAGGACCAAGAGGAGCAAAGAAGGAGCCAGGGCGTTAGTCCTGGCTTTGCGCGCCGCTTTACTCTTTGTCTGACTTGTTCTCTTTCTTGCCGAAGGCGTAGCCGACGCCGCCGGTGACGATGGCCGTCAGGATGGTCGTGCCCAGCGTCTTCTGCGCCTCCGTCGCCCCCGACTTGAACGCAAAGAGGTAGACGCCGAGTGCAAAGAAGCCGACCAGCAGCAGGGCCGCGAGGGAGAGCTTAATCAGCTCCACCCGGTGCTTCTGGACCTGGTCGGCGGCCTCCCTGCGCTCCCGCGCTTCCCTGGCTTTCGGGGCCTCGAATCTGACAGTCGCCTCGGTCAAGCTGTCAAAGCCCGAAGTCGTCTCAACCCGGTCTAAATCAATGACGTCAGGTGGCTCGGCCTGCGTCTTCAAGTCCGCCGGCTGCTCCCGGCGCGATGCATCCGCCATGTGTCTGCTCCCTGGTAGAGACGAACACGGCGCATCAGTCTTTGCTCCTTGCGAGGATCAATACTCGAAGCCGATGATCTCGGTCGTGAGCTGCTCCGTCCGGTCCGCGATCCCGATCTTCTTGCCGCTTTTTCGCGCCTGGACGGCGACATCCATCAGGGCAAGCGACTTCCGCAGAACGTCGCTCTTGGTGCCCCGGATGTCCTTCGCCAACGCTTGCAGCTTGGCGTAAAGCTCGGGCGAAATGTCGAGGCTCACGCGAATCTTGGGAGCAGCTTCGTCCAAATCTTGCTCCGCTTCGACTCGATCCTTAAGATGGGAGTTTTTGACCTGATGCCCTGCGTTCAGCCTCCGTTCTTGTAGTGTGGTGAGTTCTGCCATTCTAAAGCCTCCGGTTGGGTAATGTATGTTTGATTGGCTGTTGAGTATATGTTTGGTAGGTTTGTGTTGGAGGCCCAACGCATTGATAATACCACAATTTTACACATATTCTACACATTTTGACAACCGACTCCCCGATACGCTATACTCCTGGCTGAATGCGACTGAAGAGACTGCAACTGCACGGGTTCAAGACGTTCGCCGAGAAGACCGAGGTCGAGTTCGCCGAGGGCGTGACTGCCGTCGTCGGCCCCAACGGATCGGGCAAGTCTAACATCGGCGACGCCATCCTCTGGGTGCTGGGCGAGCAGAAGGCGTCGGCCCTGCGCGGCACCAAGGCGTCCGACGTCATCTTCGCCGGCAGCGAGGGGCGCAAGGCGTCCGGCATGGCCGAGGTCTCGCTGACCGTGGACAACGCCGACGGCACCCTGCCCCTGGACTTCGCCGAGGTCACGATCACCCGTCGGGCCTATCGTACCGGCGAGGGCGAGTTCTTCCTCAACAAAGTCCCCTGCCGTCTCAAAGACATTTATGAGCTGTTCCTGGACACCGGCGTGGGGCGCGAAGCCTACTCGCTGGTGAACCAGGGGCAGATCGACGCCGTGCTGTCGGTCAACCCCGAGGACCGGCGCGGGCTGTTCGAGGAAGCGGCGGGCATCAAGAAGTACCGCGTCAAGAAGCGCGAGGCTTTGCGGAAGCTGGAAACCACCGAGGCGAACCTCCAGCGCGTCCGGGACATCCAGGGCGAGATCAGCGCCCGCGTCGAGCCGCTGCGCCGCCAGGCCGAGCGGGCGCGGTCGCACCAGGAGCTGAAAGAGCGCCTGCGGGCCATCGAGAGCGCCCTGCTGGTGGTTGATCTGCGCTACGCCGAGGCCGAGCTGGTCGCCGCGCGGCTGGCCCGCGAGGCGGGGCAGGCACTGGCGGGCGACCAGGGGAAGCGGCTCGGCGAAGCCGAGTCCGAGGCGCAGGACGTGGCCGCCCGCTTCGCCGAGGCCGAGACGGTCTTGGAAGGGCGGCGGCGCGCGGACGCCGAGGCGGGCACGGCGACTGAGCGCGCGGAAAGCGGACGCGCCCTGGCCGCCCAGCGGGCGGAAAGCCTGGCCCAGTCCGTGCGGATGGCGGCGACGGAGCAGACGGAGCTGGAAGAGCGCCGGGCGCGGCTCGCCCAGCAGGCCGCCGGACTCGCGGCGGAACTGGCCCAGGCGCGGCAGGACGAATCGGCCCTGCGCGCGCAGGCGGGCGAGCGGCAGGCGCAGGCGCAGGCGCTGTCGGAGCGAATCGGCCACCTGACACGCGAGGCCGAGCGGCGGCGGGCGGCGGGCCAAGCCCTGGCCCGGCAGCAGGCCGCCCGCGAGTCGGAGGCGGCCCGTTTGGGGGCGCAGCAGGCCGCGTTAGAGGCCGGTCTCACCGCATTGGGCGAAGAAGCCGAGCGCGCGGCGGGGGCAGGGCAGGAGATGGCCGGGGAAGCGTCCGCCGCCCGCGCCCAGGCCGACGCGGCGCGGGCGGCCCTGGGCGAAGCCGAAAAAGAGGTCACGGAGGCGACCGCCACACGCGAAGCCGCCCGGCAAGCTGTCAGCGTTGTCGGAGCCAAGGCGCAAGCGGCGCAGTCTCAAGCGGTCGCGCTGTCCACCCGGCTGCGGACGTTGCAGGAGATGGAGGAGGCCCAGGAGGGCTACTTCGCGGGCGTCAAGGCCGTCTTCGGGGCCAGCCGCAGCGGCGCGCTTCGCGGCGAGTTCACCGTCGTCGCCGATTCGTTCCAGACCCCGCCGGGCTACGAGACCGCGCTGGAGACGGCCCTGGCCGCCAGCCTTCAGGACATCATTTCGGACACCGAAGAAGCCGCCAAAGCCGCCATCGCCTTCCTGCGCGAGAAGGGGGCGGGCCGGGCGACGTTTCTGCCACTCGACCGGATGCGTCCGGGCCGGGACACGTTAGACCTGGGCCGGGCCGAGGGCCAAGCCGGGGTGCGCGGGGCGGCCCTGGACATCATCACGTTCGACCCGAAGTACCGGCCTGCGCTGGAAGTGCTGCTGGGCCGCGTGTTCGTCTGCGAGACATTAGACGACGCCCTGCGCGCGTCGCAGGTCGCGCGCGGCTGGAACCGGGTCGTGACATTGACGGGCGAGATCGTCCTGCCATCCGGCGCGCTGACCGGCGGGCGGCAGGCGGGCCGGACCGCCAACATTCTGGGCCGCAAAACCGAGATCGCGGCCGGGCAGGCCGAGCTTGCGGCGCGGCAGCGCGAGCAGGAAAAGTGCCAGAGCGAGCTGGGCACGGCGCAGGGCGGGCGGGACACCGCCGAGGCGGCTTTGTCCGAGGCGCAGGCCGCCCGGCAGTCGGCCCAGGCCGCGCAGGCCGATGGCGAGCGCCGGGCCGACCGCGCGGCCAATGAGGCCAAAAGGGCGGACGACGCGCGCCTGTCGCTGGCCCGGCGGGTCGAGGCCGCCCGGACGGCCCTGGCCCAAGCAACGGACCGGGCCGCCCGCGCTTCGGAGGCCTTGGCCTCGGGCAGCGTCGCCACCTCGGACGCCGACGAGACACAGGCGGCCGAGTCGGCCCAGCTCGCCGCACTGGCCGGGGAGCGCGAGACGGTGCAGGGCGAGCTGACGTCGGCGCGGATCAGCCTCGCCGCCGTGGGCGAGAAGGCCGCCAGCCTCGACCGCGCGGCGCGTCAGGCAGGGGGCGAGGGCGACGCCCTGGCCGCGTCCGCCGCCCGGCGTGAAGCCCAGGCGCGGGCGGCGTCGGACGAGCTGGCCGCCCTGTCCGCCCAAGCCGCCCACCGCGAGCAGGAAGTCGCCGCCGCCCGCGCCGCCCGCGCCGCCGCCCAAATCGCCCTCGACGCGGCAATGTCGGCCCGCCAGGCGCTCCTGCACGAGTCCCACGCCGTCAACGCCCGGATGCGGACTCTGGCCGAGTCGCGCGCGCTTGCCCTTGACGCCGTCCACAAGCACGAGGTCCGCGAGGCCCGCCTCCAGGTCCAGCGGGACACGCAGGCGGCCCGGCTGTGGGACGAATACGAGATCTCGCTCGCCGGCGCGCTCGCCCTTGCCGACGACCCGGACGTGCCGCGCGGGACGCCCACCGAGGTCGCCCGCCTGCGCCGCGAGCTGCGGCTGCTGGGCGACGTCAACCCCGCCTCCATCGACGAATACGAAGAGGTCCGCGCCCGCCACGAGTTTCTGCTGGCCCAGGCCGCCGACCTGGACGAAGCCCGTGCCAAGCTCTTGGCTGCCATCCAGGAGATCGACGAGGGCACACGCGGCGTCTTTTTGGAGACGTTCCACGCCGTCGGCGCGGCCTTCGAGACCCTGTTCACCCGCCTGTTCGGCGGCGGCAAGACCGAATTAGTGTTGACCGCCCCGGACGACGTCTTAGAAACGGGCGTAGACATCCTGGTCCAGCCGCCCGGCAAGAAGCGCCAGCCGCTGGCCCTGCTCTCGGGCGGCGAGCGCGCATTAACGGCCGCCGCCCTCTTGTTCGCGTTCCTGACCGTCAAGCCCAGCCCGTTCTGCGTCTTGGACGAGGTGGACGCCCCCCTGGACGGCGCAAACGTCGAGCGCTTCGCCGATCTGCTGCGTGAGTTCGGGCAGAAGTCCCAGATGATCGTCATCACCCACAACCCGACCACGATGGAAGCCGCCCCGGTCTGGTACGGTGTCACCATGCAGCAGCCCGGCGGCGTCTCGCGCATCCTGGGCATGCAAATACCCGCGACGAGTTAAGCCGCGATTTTTTCGTTGTAGGCGCGGATGTGCCCGTAAGCATCACCGCGCTGCCGCTGTAGCTCTTCCAGGTCGTACTCCCGCTGCAAGTTGAGCCAGAGCTGCGGGCTGGTGCTGAAATACCTCCCTAGGCGCAGGGCGGTGTCGGGTGTGACCGCCCGCTCGCCCCGCACGATCCCCGCGATGCGCGCCGGCCCGACGCCGATGTCCCGCGCCAGCCGGGCGGTGGTAATGTTCAGCGGCTCCAAAAAGTCCAGCTTGAGGACTTCCCCTGGGTGAATGTTGGGCAGTGTGTCCATGATGTGTGCCTAATGATAATCCACGATCTCGACCTGCTCCGCGCCCCCCTCCGTCCAGACAAAGCAGATGCGCCATTGGTCGTTGATGCGGATAGAGTGCTGGCCTGCGCGCCTCCCCTTCAGCGCCTCCAAGCGGTTCCCCGGCGGTGACCGCAGATCGGCAAGCGTTTCCGCGCTGTGCAGGTAACGCAGCTTGCGCCGTGCCGTTCGCTGGATGTCCGGCGGCAGAACACGGGAGACGATCCCGCCGAAGATTCCCCGCGCTTCCTCGTCCCCGAAACTGACAATCACGCAGACCAGCCCTTCGCCCGCTCTCCGGGCTGATTCTACCTCAAACGGCGTCACCATGCAGCAGCCCGGCGGCGTCTCGCGCATCCTGGGCATGCAGGTGCCGGGCATCCCCCGGCGGGTTAGTCCCGCTCCCAGTCAGCCCCCACTCGCCCGCCGCCCGCCGGCGTGTTATCATAGTCCCAGCCGTTCCCTTGCTTCCGCCCTTTCCGTGCCCGGCCCTGCTTCTGAAAAAAAGCAGGGTTTTCTTGCGCTTGCCCGGCTTGGCACGGTTTCTGCTGTATAATACACCAGCTCTGTAATACAGCAGAGGCGGCCAAGAAAGGTGCGCCGTATGGCCCTCTGGCCTTCCTTATCTACCACCCGGAGAAAACGCACCATGCAAGCCGCTCCCAAGCTCTTTCCCTCCCGCGCGCCCAAAAGCCTCCTCGCCCTCGCCACCCTGGCCGCGCTCGGCCTGCCCGCCGCCGCACAGACCACGGTTACCAACGCACAGACCACGATTGCCTACACCCTGAAGGACCTGGGGACGCTAGGCGCGACATACACCTACGGCTCTGGGGTCAACGCCAGCGGCCAGGTCACCGGGGTCTCCGGCACGAGTGGCTACACCACCCACGCCTTCCTCTCGGGGCCGAACGGCACGGGCCTGAAGGACCTGGGGACGCTGGGCGGGACCAGCAGCGCCGGCTCCGGGGTCAACGCCAGCGGCCAAGTCGTCGGGTACTCCGACACGACCGGCGACGCCGCCTACCACGCCTTCCTCTACTCGGGCGGCTCGATGTTCGACCTGGACAGCCTGATCGCGCCCGGCACGGGCTTCACGCTGACGCGGGCCTCTGGCATCAGCGACACCGGCTTCATCACCGGCATCGGCACCAACAGCGCCGGCCAAGATGACGCCTTCCTGCTCACGCCCGCCGCCCCCAGCGCCGCCCCGGTCCCCGAGGGTTCGACGACGCTGTCCCTGGGCCTGATGCTGGTCCTGGGGCTGGGGACGCTGGCCCTGCGCGCCCGCCGCCGCAAGGCCGCCCGCCAGGTTGGGTAAGCGCCCCCTTATCCCCGCCCGCGCCGCGCCCCCCGTCTGACCCTCAAAGGTCAGGCGGGGGATTTTTCCGTTCCGCGCCCCTGCCGGTTTGCCCGGCGCGCGATTGCGATTATTTTCACGAAGTCGCCCCTTTTTCTTGACATCCGCCCGCGCGCGATTGTATAATGATGCTAACCAAAAAGGCCTCGGAATGGGGGCGACGCACATGATCAGTATCTGGTATCTGCTGATCGCGGGCGGCACGATGGGCACGGTCGCCCTGTTCGCGTTCCTGTGGGGCGTCAAAAGCGGCGCGTTCGAGAACGCCGAGGACGCCAAGTACATCGTGTTCCGCGACGAAGAAGATTAACGCAAAGACAAATAGGCACGAGCAATGGCAATCGACTACGACCGCGAGAAGCAGGAGCTGACGCGGCGCAATTTTCTGTCTCTGTCGGCGAACGGTCTGACTTTTCTAGGGGTGGCCGGGTCACTGGCGCTGTGCGGCAAGTTCTTCTGGCCCAACGTCTCCTACGGCCCGCCGTCCAAGTTCTCCATCGGCAAGCCCACGAACTTCCCCGACGGGGCCAAGCAGAACATCGCCGACCAGAAGGTCTCGATCATCCGGCATGGCGACCAGATCGGTGCCATCTCGATGGTCTGCCAGCACCTCGGCTGCACCGTGGCGGCCTCGCCCACGGGCTACGACTGCCCCTGCCACGGCTCCAAGTACGATGACATGGGCAACGTCACCCACGGCCCCGCCCTTGTTTCCCTCTTCTGGTTCGACATTGCCCTGACCCCGAGCGGCGACCTGGAAGTGGACAAAAGCAAGAAGTTCTCCGACCCCGCCCACTATTACAAAGTAGGGTAGAAAGCCTGCGCCATGAGCGTCAAAGAACTGCGTCCGAGCGGCCCCCCCTCTGGCCCCGACACCAACGGCACCGGCCGGCACCCCTCCACGGGCGGGCCGCTGACGCGGCTGGGCCGGGCCATCTACCGCCAGGCCCCCGAAGTCTGGGACAACCTCCGCCCGCCGGTCCTGCTGCACAACGTCTACAAGTCGGTCTTCCGTACCACCGCCTTCCCCAAGACCGAGCGCGAGCGGAGCGAGGCGTTCTTCAACTCGTTCCTGCTGCACATCCAGCCGGCCAAGATCGAGAAGCACGCCCTCCGGTTCACCTACACGTTCGGCCTGGGCCTGCTGTCGCTGTACATGTTCGTGCTGCTGACGGTCTCGGGCCTGCTGCTGATGTTCGTCTATGTGCCCTCGACTGAGCAGGCCTACAACCGGATGCTGGACCTGCACTCGTCGGTTTCGTTCGGCGGCATCCTGCGCGGGATGCACTTCTGGTCGGCCAACGCCATGATCGGCATCGTGTTCTTCCATATGTGCCGCGTCTTCTACACGGGCGCGTACAAAGCCCCACGCGAGTTCAACTGGGTCATCGGCGTGATCTTGATGGTGCTGACTTTGGTTCTCGGCTTCACGGGCTACCTGCTTCCGTGGGACCAGCTCGCCTTCTGGGCGATCACGGTCGGCGCGGGCATCGCGGGCAAGGCAAGCTGGATTTCGGACCACATCAACGCTCTGCCGCACCCGCCCGGAGCGCCCGTCGTGCCCGACATCGGCCAAGCGACCCGCTGGGGGCTGCTGGGCGCGGACACCGTGGGCCAGGAGGCGCTGATCCGCTTCTACGTGCTCCACGTCGCCATCCTGCCGGTCGTAATGACCGTCTTCATCCTGTACCACATGTGGCGCATCCGCAAGGACGGCGGCATCTCCAGCCCGAAAGAGTCGCCGGAGTAGGCCATGTGGTCTCTGAAGGCGTACCTGTGGCTGCTGGTCGTCCTGGCGCTCTCGGGGTTGGCGCTGACTTTGATGTACGTACCGGTCGCTGCCCCGCTTGCCCCTTCCGTAGTAGCACCTTTAGGGCCGCCGGGAGTGACTCTCGGGGGCATCATGCGCGGCGTCCACTTCTGGACCGCACAGTTTGTTGTCCTTGCCCTTCTCGCGCACCTGATCTTTGCGCTGTCAACGAAGACGCAGCGCCGCTTCGCCGGCTGGGCAGCGGGCTTGTTCGCGCTGACCGGCTTTCTGTGGTTTACCGGGATATTGCTGCCCTGGGACGACCTCACGCAATGGCTGAGGCGGGGCGCGGCAGGCCTGACACCGCTACAGATTTACGGCCTGCACGTCTTGTTGCTTCCGCTGCTTTTGTACCCGCTGGCAGGGGTCTATTTCCGGCTCACCCGCCGCGAGACGCCGATGGCGATGCCCGTCTCGCCCTAGAAGCACTCACCTATGAAACGAATCCGCGAAGAAGAGATTTTCCCGCGCAACCCGAACAAGACCTACGGCCTGATGGAGCTGGTCAAAGGCTCCTCCACGCGCGTAGATCGTGGGCCGGACGACATGGTTTCGTCGTGGCCCCACCTCTTGATCCGCGAGGCGGCCCTGTTCGCGGCCTGCTTCGCCGGCATCCTGGCCCTATCCGTGTTCGCGCCGCCGCCGCTGGAGCTTGAGGCCAACCCGCAGAAGCCGCCGAACCCGGCCAAAGCGCCCTGGTACTTCCTGGGCCTGCAAGAGCTGGTCGCCTATGATGCCTTCTGGGGCGGGCTGGGCATTCCGGGCCTGGTCGTGATCGGGCTGATGGTTATCCCCTACCTTGACCGGCACCACAGCGGCATCGGGCGCTGGTTCGCCAAGAGCCGCCGCACGGCCTGTGCGCTGTGGACGCTGTACGTGGTCATCGTAGTCGTGCTGATCATCATCGGGACGTACTTCCGCGGCCCGAACTGGGCGTGGTTCTGGCCGGGCGACATGCCGAAGGAAGTGCAGTAGCCTTGGGGCCGGGTGGTCCGGGGCCGAGTGGTTGAAGACTGCTCGACATATGCCTCCAGCATTTGCCTCTTGCATCTCGGAAAGCGCCCGCGCCCGGCGCGTGACACCAGACAGGTAATTTTCACCCATGTTCGGCTTCAAGTCAATGGTCTCCAAGTTCGCCTTCTGGAGCGTCGTGTTGCTCATTCTCGTGGTTGTCACGGCGGTCAGGTCGCAGTGGAGCGACCCGCTCGGCAAGACGCGCGACTTCACCTACTGGCAGAACCAATACAAGCAGGCGGCGGCGACGCTGGCGACCGACCCCGCCGTCAAGCAGGCCGCCCTGGACACGCCCATTGCGGTCAACCAGGTCACGGTCTTGCAGTTCCCCCTGCTCCAGGCCGACGGTTCGACCCAGCAGCGCGTGGACCGGTGTCAGTCCTGCCACGCGGGCCTGGGCAACCCGAGCATGACGGCGGAAAACCTCATCAGCGTCCTTGATCACAAGACGGTCAAAACGGAAGACCTGGCTGCCTATCTCAGCGACCCAACTCATGCCGCCACGTTGTCGGCGATTAAGACCTTGGGCGCGCACCCCGGCATCCGCCTGGAGTCCGGCGACAGCCCGCACGACCTGGGCGTCATCCACGGGGCGAAGTTCTCCTACGGCATCGCCACCAATGCCAGCGTGACCGACGGCGACAAGGCCGACTACCAGTACCAGAAGATCAATCTGAAGCAGCACCCGTTCCCGACCTTCGGCTGCACCACCTGTCACTACGGCACGGGCCGCGAGCTGATCCAGAACAGCGCCCACGGCAACCCCGAGCACTCGCTGACGCCGATGCTGCCCGCTAAGTATATGGAGGCCGCCTGCGCCCAGTGCCACGCGCAGTACGACGCCAAGACGTTCAAGATCAGCTACCAGGCCCCGCTGTCTTCGTCCCGCATCATCAAGCTCCTGGACGGCGCGGACGTGGGCGCGGACGGGGTACAGGCTTATTTGAATGACCCCGCCCACGCCGCGACGGCGCAGACGGTGCAGTACGTGGCGGGCCAGCCGCAGATGCAGACCATCGCGCGCGGCGAGGGGCTGTTCCAGGCGCAGGCCTGCTACGGCTGCCACAAGATCGAGGGCTTTTCCAAAGGCAACGTCGGCCCCGAGCTGACCAACGAGGGCCGCGTCGCGGGCGGGACCACGAAGATCGCCCACCAGCTCTGGGACCCGCGCTACCAGGTCGCCTCGTGCGTCATGCCTTACTTCTTCGCCGCGCGCAAAACCAACAGCGACCTGCCGCCCGGCGGCGTCGTCGGCAACCCGAACGCCGCCATCGAGACCGTAGACCCACGATCCACAAAGGTTACGCCCGCTCCGGTGACGGTGGAAGGCTCGCCGGACTACAACGAAGACGTCGCCACCTCGCTCCGCGGGCGCGGCTACATCGCCGACGCCGCGCGGCAGGGGGACGTGGACGCCTTGGTCACGTTCGTCGCCTCGCAGACCGGCCAGAACTATTCCAGCAGCCAGGCCAGCCGATTCACGACGGTGGCCGCCTACAACATCTCCCGGCCCGCCGACGTCGAAGTCTCGGCCGTCGTGGGCAAGCAGCTCTTCGAGCAGTCGGGGTGCTACGCCTGTCACTACATCGGCAACCCGGACAAGGCGCACATCACGGGCGACCCCGACTTCGGCAAAGGCGGCGTCGCCGGCCCCGAGCTATCGTGGGAGGGAACGCGCCACTCGCAGAAGTGGCTCATCGAGCATTACAAGAACCCGCAGGCCTTCGTGCCCGGCTCGATCATGCCCATCTTCCCGTTCTCCAATTCGCAGCGCGCGGCGCTGTCGGCGTATGACGCCTCGTTGCGTCCGTCCAAGGCGTCCGCGCGGCCCGTCTCGCCCGACCAGGACCTCCCGGCAGGATACGTCGATCAGCCGTAACGGCTTGCCCTGCGGGGCGGCTAGAATCAAGGACATTCACGTATGGCACAGAGCTACAAATCGGACCCCGGCCCGGACCCGGCCAACGAGTCGGACCCGAAGCGGCCCGGTTTTCACTATTACTCCGGCGGCGAGATCAAGGAGCTGGAGAACACCAACGTCAGCCCGCTGCTGTGGGGCTTCTGGACCCTGGTGATCTTGGGAGCCGTCGGCTACCTGATCTTCGGCGGCGCGCTCGGCCCGAACTCACCGATGGGCGGCTTCAAGCCCTCATCCGGCTCGACGGCCAGCCTCGCCAAGGTGCAGACCGAACTGGATCAGAAGGCGACCATGAGCGAAGGCGTCCGGCAGGCCGACATGACCCGAATCATGCCCGCCGTCTATACGGTCGCGCCGGGTGAGTCGATGGAGCAGTCCATTGCCAACGGCTCCAACATCTACCAGTCCTACTGCATCGGCTGCCACGGCCCCAACCAGGACGGCAATGGCGTCAACGCCGCCTCGCTCAACCCCAAGCCGCGCAACCTGCATGACGCCCCGTTCATGCGCGAGACGATGAACTACGACCGGATCAACTCGTCGCTGCACTACGGCGTCCACGGCACGGCCATGCCGCGCTGGGAGAACACGCTGAGTGAGCGCGAGATTCAGGAGGTCATCTCCTACGTCCTGAGCCTGACTTGGGACAAGTCCGGCGCGACGGCCACGCCCGCCGCCGTCGGCGTCAGCGCGAGCGGCGCGGCCAAGAAGACCGGCGGCCTGGCCCAGCCCGGCAAGTCCGTCACGGGGTCGGCGACGGGCACGGCGGGCGGCTCGTTCGTCAAGGGCGGCAGCGTCTCCGACTCGCCCGCCCCGATCACGCCGACGGTGGAAGGCAACCCCGCCGCCGACACCAGCACGGCCCCGCCGACCCAGTCCGGCCAGGCATCCGGGGCGACACCGGTCGGTCCAAGCCACCCCGACGTCAGCGACCAGAGCGGCAGCCCGCAGGCCGTCCCGACGACAGCCTCTCCCAAAGCGCCGACCGGCGCACAGGCCGGCTACCCGCTTCCAGGCGGGACCCGTTAGGGACTTACGGAAAGAAACATCATGGCAGTTCAACAGATCATGCGGATGCAGCCCGGCGCGGCCACCGACAAGATCGAGCACGAAGACCTCGCGGCGAAATGGGCCTTGTGGGCCGGCATCGGCTACCTGCTCTTGTTCGGGGTCATCGGCCTGATCGCCTCGGTCAAGTTCATGGTGCCGGACCTGTTCTACGGATTCAACTGGCTGTCGTGGCCGCGCATCCGGCCCGTCCACGTCCAGGGCATGATCTTCGGCTGGGCGCTGCCCGTGTTCATGTCCATGTTCTACTACATGGTCCCGCGCCTGACCGGCACCAAGCTGTTCAGCGAGAAGCTGGGCATCGCCACGACATTGGTTTGGTCCACGGGCGTCGCGCTGATGATCCTCGGCGTCCTGAACCCGATGGACACGGTCAACCCCTGGATCATGACCAAGGGCAAAGAGTACGAGGAATGGCCGGTCATCTCCAGCATCTTCATGGTCGCGGGCTGGCTGATGCTGACGTTCAACATCTGGAAGACGTTCCTGAGGCGCACTTACAAGCAGATGTACGTCGCCCTGTGGTACGTCATGGGCTGCGTTTTGTGGACTTCGTTCGTGTATGTCATCGGCAACTGGCCCTCGCAGCTTTTGCCGTCCACGTCGTTCATGGGCCTGAACGACGCCAACGTCAACTGGTTCTACGGCCACAGCGTCGTCGGCCTGATCGCCACGCCGGCCGCGCTCGCGACCGCCTACTACTTCCTGCCGAAGTCGGCGAACGTCCCCCTGTACAGCCACAAGCTGTCGCTGATCGGCTTCTGGACACTCGGCTCGATCTACATCTGGAACGGCGCGCACCACATGATCTACGGGCCGATCCCGTACTGGCTCCAGACGGTGGCGACGATCTTCTCGTTCCTGCTGTTCGTGCCCGTGCTGTCCGCCGTGACCAACTTCTTCGGGACCGTCCGTGGCGAGTGGCACCAGCTCCGCACCAACGTGCCGCTGAAGTTCATCATCGCCGGGACCGTGTTCTACCTGCTGGTCTCGACCCAAGGCTCGTTCCAGGCCCTGCGCGCCTTGAACGCCGTGACCCACTTCACCGACTGGGTGATCGGGCACTCGCACATGGCGATGTTCGGCTTCGTGACCTTCTACGCCTTCGCGGGCTGCTACTACGCCGTGCCGCGCATGTACAAGAAGCCGCTGTACTCCGAAGGCATGGCCGATTGGCACTTCTGGCTGTCGTTCCTGGGCTTTATCCTGTTCAGCACCGCGCTGTGGATCGGCGGCTTCAACCAGGGCATGGAGTGGAACAACCCGACCCTGCCGTTCATCAACACCGTCAACGACATGAAGCCGTTCTGGCACGTCCGCGCAGGCGGGGCCGCGCTGATGGTGATCGGCTTGTTCCTGCTGGCCTTCAACCTGTACAAGACCGCCACCGGCCCGTCAGTGATCGACGAAGGTGGGCAGAACCTAGACGCCGCTTCGCCCCGGACGCCGAGTACGTTAACGGCATCCGTCCGCTAGAGGCTTAGAAGAACCCAATGCTCCAAATAGTCATCCCCCTGTTGTTCCTGGTACTGGTTGGCATCCTGCTCGGCATCATCCGCCAGGTGCCCGAGAAGAGTGCGCTGCTGACGGGCCTGGGTATCGCCATGACCTTCATCATCGGCCTGACTTTCGTGTCGATCCTGCCGTCGTTCAACGAGAACTGGTCGCAGAACACGGCCCGCAACGCGGGCCGCTACCACGCAATCTACACGACGCAGGAACTGGCGGCGGCGGAGCGCGAGAACCGGACGCCGCAGGAGTTCGCCGGGGACGTCCGCAACCCCAACAACCCGGAACTGGCGGGCTATACTATCCCCCAGCAGCGAGGCAGGCGCATCTACCAGCGCGAGGGCTGTATGTACTGCCACTCGCAGCAGATCCGGCCTCTGACCAATGAAATCAAGCGCTACTCCATCGGCACCAGCGTCGCGCCCATCGCCGACGAGCGGGAATACATCTGGGACCAGCCGCACTTCCTGGGCACCCGGCGCATCGGCCCGGACCTGTCGCGCGAGGGCGGCAAGCTCAGCGACGACTGGCACTACTCCCACTTCTACTACCCGCGCCAGATGGTGCCCGGCTCGATCATGCCGGCCTTTACCTGGCTGTTCCACTTCGCGCCGGACGATCTGGTCAAGGCCAACCCAATCCCGACGCAGGACGCGCGCGACCTGGTCGCCTACGTGCAGACGCTGGGCTACGGGCGGCTCGTTCCCGACGGCAAGGGCGGCTGGCGGCCCTGGCTGAAGCCCGAGGATCAGCAGTACACCCAGGCGACTGGCCAGGCCCAGGTCGAGCGCGCCGACAAGCCCGTCCGGGGCGGCGACAAGGTCTCGCCCACCAACCGGATCACGCCGGGCGGAACTTTGTAGTCCCGTCGGAGCGGTATATGACAAGCAAGGGCGGGCGCTCACGCGCCCGCCTTTTGTCTGTCACCTTTTGTCTGTCACGCAGGCCTCTTCCGCCCGTGAGATTGGGGCTGAAGCTCGGCGACCCCACCGGCCCCGCCGCTTTGTCCCGGTGAGTGACGCCCATGATCGACCTGACCCACCGCGTCATCCAGACGCCCCGAACGCCGACACCAACCCGCGCCGTCCGCGGCGGCGTGCGCTGGCACGTCCCCCGCCGCGCCCTGCAAGTCCTGGTCGCCGTCCTGCTCGCCGCCCTGCCGCTGACGAACGGGCTGCGGCTGGATTTGCGCCGGGGCGAGTTCTACTTTGCCTGGCACCGCATGGCTGCACACGACCTGTTCCTGCTGTTCTGGGTGTCCATGCTCGGCGTTTCGCTGCTTTCGGCGGTATCGTTTTTGTATGGCCGTCTCTGGTGCGGGTGGGTCTGCCCACAGACATTGGCCTCCGATTTCGCCGACTCGCTCCGGGCGCGGCTGGACAAGGCCTTCAAGACGCGGCCCGGTCGGCCCCGCTTTCTGCTGTCCCGGTCGGTCTGGGCGCTGGGCGTTCTGGCCGTCTCGCTGGCCGGCGGGGTCGTGCTGGCCTGCTACTGGCTCGCGCCGCCCGAAGTTTTCCGTGCTGCGCGCGCGCCGTGGCGGGACTGGGCGGCGGGTCTGGCGGTCTATTTGACGGCGGGCGCTCTGGCCGCCGACATGCTCTGGCTGCGCCGCAAGTTCTGCTCCCACCTCTGCCCCTACGGGCCGCTGATGAGCGTGGTCGGCGACCGTAACACACTCGCTGTACGCTTCCTGGACGAACGCCAAGACGACTGCATCGGGTGCCACAAGTGTGAAACGGACTGCCCGATGGGGATCGACATCAAGCAGGGCGTCGGCCAGCACTCGTGCATCGGGTGCGGCGAGTGCATCGATTCGTGCAATGAGGTCCTGGGGCCGCGCGGCAAGGCGGGGCTGATCGAGTTCCGCTACGGGCTGGACCCGGAGCGGGCCACGCCCGCCCTGACCTGGCCGCAGCGGCTGGGCTTCTGGGACGCCCGGCGGGTCGCCGTCGCCGCCTGCGTTCCCCTGTGCCTGGCCGTGGTCGTGTTCCTGATTTACGGCACCCTGCCGCTCTCAGCCAGCGTCAACGCCCGCGGGGCCATCACCCGCACCCAGGACGAAGTCCGCAACGGCTACCAGTTGACCGTCGGCAACAACGGTCCACGCGCCACCCGATTCGCCCTGTCCGTCGAGGGCCTGCCCCAAGCCGTCATCACGCCCGCGAGCATCACACTCGGCGGGCACGACAGCCAGGTCGTTGATGTTACGGTGAGTGGGGAAGCCGCCGCATTGCCCTTGGGCCGGACACCGATCCGCCTGCGCGTGTCGGGGCCGGGCGGGGGTCAAGTCGTCAAGACGATCTTTTATACGCCGAGGCCGTGAAGACGGGCAGGGAGCCATGAACATTGTCGCGATCTCGGGAAGCCTGCGGGCAGCGTCGTCCAACGCGGCCCTGCTGCGCGCGTTTATTGCCCTGGCCCCGGACGGCATGGACATCGCAGTCTATGACGGGCTAGGCGACCTGCCGCACTATAGCCCCGAGCGGGATCATTATCATGCGCGCGATCTCGGCGCGTCACCGGACGCGGTCAGGGCCTTGCGGTCAGCCATCGGGGCCGCCGACGGTGCGATCATCTGCACACCGGAATATGCCTACGGCATCCCCGGCAGCCTCAAAAACGCCCTGGACTGGCTCGTCTCATCGGGCGAGCTGTGGCGCAAGCCCGTCGCGGCCATCAGCGCCTCCCCATCTGCAAACGGCGGGGATAAAGCACACGCCGCGCTGCTGCTGACGCTGTCCGCTTTGGAGGCTACGGTCCCCGAGCGGGCGCGGCTGGTCGTGCCGTCCGTCAAGACGGTTCTTGGCGCAGACGGGGCGCTGATCGACCCGGCAACCGTGGACGCTCTTCGTTCCGTCCTCGATGCACTCGCCCAGGCAGTCGCCGCGCCCACTTTGGAAGGGGAATAGTCTTATGCCACGCACCTGGAGCAACGTCCGCTATACCGAGACCCGAAGTTCCGCCCAGCGCGCGAGGAACAAGCCGTCCAGCCTCACGCTATTCGTCTTCCTGATCCTCTTCAACCTGCTGCTTTTCGGCGGCCTGATCGCCTTCACGATGAACACCGTTTTGCGCCACCCGATCACCGAAATCCCGAACCTGGCGCACCCGCCGAAGGACGATTAGAAGCTTCCAACCCCTATGGCCGTCGCCCTTGCGCTAACCTGTGACCTCTGCGGCCTGCTGGCCCGCGCCCCGATCCGCGCCGAGGTCGGGGCCTGCCCGCACACGTTCTGCTGTGCGGGCTGCCGGCAGGTCTATCAGATTTTAGTGGAGAGCGATCAGCTCGGCGACGGCGCGGACCCGACAGGGACGGCGCTGTACCAGCAGTGCCTCCAGATGGGCCTGATCGTCCGGCCCGACACGCCCTCGGATGACCGTGCATTTCCTTCCTCTCCCCCAGATTTGGGGGCCGGGGGGCCTCAAGCCGCCGACACATTGGAGACCACCCGCGAGGCGGCCTTTCAGGTCGGCGGCATGTGGTGCGCGTCCTGCGCCTGGCTCATCGAGCACGCCCTGGATCAGGTGAAGGGCGTCGAGAAGAGCCGCGTGTTCTTCGCCTCGGACGTCGTCAAGGTCGTCTACAAGCCCGCGCGCGTCGCCCCCGAGGCGCTGGCCGCGACCATCCGCCGGCTCGGCTACGGCGCGGACCCGTACACCGGCGAGAGCGACCAGGCGGACAGCCCGGCCCAGCGCGCCCGGCGCGGGCTGTTCGTCCGGGCCGTCGTCGCGCTCATCTTCGCGGTCAACGCCGGCATGTTCCAGCTCCCGTTCTACGCGGACTTCTTCGCCCGGCAGGGGCTGTCCGCCGACGCGCTCCACACCCTGCCGCGCATCGAGCTGGCGCTGTCGCTGCCCGTCCTGTGGGCCGGGTGGCCGATCTTTGCCAAAGCCTGGGGGGCGGCCCGCAAGGGCGCGGCGGTGATGGAGACGCTGATCACGCTGGGCGTCGCCGTTTCGTTCGCGTACAGCGCGTGGGTCGTCGCGCACGGCGGCGTCCACGTCTACTTCGACACGGGCGACATGCTGGTCAGCCTGATCCTGGTCGGCAAGCACATCGAGTCGGGCGCGCGGCACGACGCCTCGGGGGCCATCGCGCTGCTGCACGGCCTGCTGCCGAAAAAAGCCACCGTCCGAGCGCCGGACGGGCGCGAGGTCCTGGTGGCTCTGGAAAAGCTCGGCGCGGGGGACCGGGTGGTCGTCCGCCCCGGCGAGCGCATCCCGAGCGACGGGCGCGTGGCCGAAGGCGCGGCCCTGGTGGATGAAAGCCTGCTGTCCGGCGAGGCCCGGCCCGTCGCCAAGCGCATCGGCGACGGTGTCATCGGCGGCACGGTCGCGACGGATGCGCCTCTGGTTGTCGAAGTCACGCAGACGGGGGGCGAAACGACCCTGGCGCAGATGATCGCCCTGGTGGAAGAGGCGCTGGCCGCCAAATCCCCGGTCGAGCAGTGGGCGGACCGCATCTCGCGCCGCTTCGTGCCCGCCATCATCGCCCTGGCGCTCCTGACCGCGATTGTTCTCTTGCTGCTGGGCCGCGCGCCCGCCGACGTGTTGGTGCGGGCCGTCACGGTGCTTGTCATCGCCTGCCCCTGCGCGCTGGGCCTGGCGACGCCGCTGGCCGTGACCACGGGCATCGGGGCGGCGGCAGCGCGCGGCATTCTCATCGGCAACGCAGACGTCCTCCAGACCCTGCCCAACGTCCGCCGCTTGCTGCTGGACAAGACGGGGACGCTGACCGAGGGCCGCTTCGCCGTCCGTTTGTTCACCGGCACACCCGACGACCTGGCCGCCCTGGGCGCACTGGAAGACCCGTCGGAACACCCCCTGGCCCGCGCCCTGGTCGCCCACGCCCGCGCGCAGGGCTTGGCCTTCCTGCCCGCCCACGACTTCACCCGCCACGAGGGCGAGGGCGTTACCGGCACCGTCGGCGACGAGTCGTGGTTCGTCGGTAACCGCGCCCTGTGCGCCGCCCGCTCCGCCCCCATCCCTGAACTTCTAGAGCAGCAAGCGCAGGAAGCCGAAACCCAAGCCCAGACCGCCCTCTTTTACGGCACTCTGACCCCCTCCCTGACGGGGACGGGGGTGGGTTCCATACGCGGCCTGCTGACCCTGGGCGACGCCCTGCGTCCCGGCGCGCGCGAAGCGGTTCAAGCCTTGCGAGCGGCGGGTCTGGCCGTCGAGGTCGTCTCAGGCGACGCCCCGGCGACCACCGAGGCCGTGGCCCGCGCCGCCGGCCTGGACGCCTTCGCTGCCGCCGTCACGCCCGCCGGCAAGGCCGCCCGCGTCCGGCTGGCCCAAAGCACAGGGGCGGTCGTCGCGCTGGCCGGCGACGGCATCAACGACGCCCCCGCGCTGGCCCAGTCCGACGTCGGCATTGCCTTCGGGTCGGGCACGGAGATCGCCCGCCGGGCCGCCGACATCACCCTGGTCGGCGACGACCTCCTGCGCCTGGCCGACCTGTTCACTCTAGCCCGCCGGACCGCCGATGTCATCCGCCAGAACCTCTTCTGGGCCTGCCTCTACAACGCCGTCTGCATCCCCCTGGCCGTCGTGGGCGTCATCCGCAACCCCATCTTCGCCGCCGGGGCTATGCTCATCAGCAGCCTCAGCGTCGTCCTCAACACCAAGCGCCTCCGCCGCCAGCTTGCCCAAACGCGCTGACTCTGGCGTCTCGTTCGCCTTTCACAATTCGCCGCGAAACACATCGAGTTTGGCTTGATCTTGGCCGACGGGATCGGGTAGGATCGGATCGCCTTCGCCCTGAGAGGAATCCGACCCTTGCCCGCCCTTCCCCCGCCCGATCCGGCCCCCCTGTCCGCACTCCCTGACGACCCGTTCGACCCCGCCGCGTGGGCCGAGCCGTCCGCCTGCGCCCAGGCGCTCATGGCTCCCATCACCGACGTCGCGCCCGATGCCGTCCGCGAGGCCCGCCCCGGCTATACCGCGCCCGCCGCGCCCTTCTACGCCAGCCCCGACGGGAGGCTGCGGCTGTACCAGGCCGACGCCCTGGACCTGCTGCGCCGGATGCGCGACGAGTCCGTGGACATGGTGTTCGCCGACCCGCCCTACTTCCTCTCCAACGGCGGCGTCACCTGCGTCGGCGGGCGCATGGTGCGCGTGGACAAGGGCAACTGGGACAAGTCGCAGGGCATCACCGGCGACCACAATTTCAACCTGCTCTGGCTGGACCAATGCCGCCGGGTCCTCAAGCCCAACGGGACGCTCTGGGTCACGGGCACCTCGCACAACATCCACAGCGTCGGCTACGGCCTGCAAGTGCTAGACTTCAAGATTCTCAACGACATCGCGTGGCACAAGGTCAACCCGCCCCCGAACCTTGCCTGCCGCTATTTCACCCACGCCACTGAGACAATTCTGTGGGCTGCTAAGAGCGCCAAGAGCCGCCACACGTTCCACTACCCCTTGATGAAGGAGCAGAACGGCGGCAAGCAGATGCAGTCCTTGTGGCACATCCAGCCGCCCGGCAAGTCCGAGAAGCGCCACGGCAAGCACCCCACCCAGAAGCCCGAGGCCCTGCTGTGGCGCATTGTTGCCGCGAGCACCAATCCCGGCGAACTGGTCTTAGACCCCTTCTGCGGCTCGGCCACCACGGGCGTCGCCTGCGCCCGCCTGGGCCGCCGCTTTATCGGGATTGAGCGGGAAACCGAGCATTTGGAACTGGCCGCCAAGCGGCTGGAGGAGGAAACGCGGATGGAGCAGACGCAGCCTACCCTGTCTTTTAATGTAAGCTATCTTACGGGGGGGGGGGGTTAGGATGGAACGCGAAGAAGCACTCTGCCTCCTCCAAGCGATCAAAGACAGCGACCTTGTGGAGTTAGCATCCAAGCACGGCCGCCGGATCTTCTACGAGAAGGAAGTGGAAGGGCAGATCAAGCGCACTCTCAACAAGGGCTGGGCCGGCCTCACCCTGGAAGCCTATCTTGGGCTGAAACCCAACTCCCGCCGCGAGCCGAACGGGGGAAGCTGGGAACTCAAGCAGGTGTCGCTGAAGCGTCAGGCTTCGGGGGAGTACGTCGCCAAGGAAACCATGCAGATTACGATGCTGGACCGGCAGCACGTCCTCGCCCACCCTTTTGAGGCCAGCCACGTCCTGCACAAAATCGGCCGCTTTATCATCGTCGCGCGGCTGTATGTGGACAAATACGAGACCTCATCGCCCGTCGCCATCGTCCGCCCCGCCGACATTTCAATGGAGGCGGCGGGCATCTATCAACAGGTCGCCAAAGACTATGAGATGATCCGGCGGACGCTAGCCGAGTCTGAGAGGCCGCACACAACCACCGGCGAGTTGATCCAAATCCGCACCAAAGGCCAGAAGGACAGTTCCACCTATGCCTTCTACGCAACGACGCGCTTTGTCAACATCTTGCTTGGGCTGAACAAGTAGCGGCAGGAATAGGCGCTGACATGATCTAACCTCAGTGCATGAACAAACCGGCTGCGAACACACGGATTTGGAAGGACGTAGTTGCTGAAGCTCTCACAGAGTTGGGAGGGCAAGCTCATGTCAACGAAATCACTAAGATTGCTCTGAAAGACCCCAAAGCCGCCGCCAACCGGCACATTGCCAAGAAGGTGCAACAGGTCGTTCGTTCCTACTCCATTTTTGAAACGGTCCAGGAGGGGTCCGGGGTTTACCGATTCGCTGGCCTGGCTCCAACACCGCCGCCTGCACCACCGCCTGCACCGCCGCCTCCCACACCGCCAGCCACACTGCCAGCCACACTGCCAGCCACACTGCCTTCGGTGACAGACGAGATTCAGGGGATGCTTCTCGCTATCGGCAGGATTTATGGGTACGGGGTGTATGCGCCTGCCAACGACCGCACAATGAGGAAGTTCAACGGCCAGCCCTTGGGCACGTTAGCGGACATCGCCACCGACCTGAAACCAATCGTCGGCCCGAGCAAGGCAGCCGTGGTTCAGAGGATAGACGTTCTTTGGTTTGAGGAGGATGATATAAGCGTTTTCCCATCTTACGGGTTTGAGGTTGAACACACGACGCTCATTCATACGGGCTTGAATCGTCTGGCAGAAATCCCGCGCCGTTTCAACCCGCGCTTGTTTATTGTCGGTGACGACACGAAAGATCAGGCGCTGTTTAACAACTTGCTCACTCAGAATGTTTACAAGCCTTTACAGTCTCGCGTCGCCTTCCAAACCTTCGACGACGTCCGAGGGCTTTATCATGCGGCCATCTCCTATCAGAAGGCAAACGAAGACAACCAACAGGCGATGAGTGCTTTTGGGGTGGACCTGGCAAAGTAAGACATTAGGCAGAGCAGGGGTCACAGGAGGCGGGCGAGGACGAGGCGGGCGTCGTCTCGGAGGCTGCCGCCCGCGAAGGCGCGCGCCCCGTCCGGCACCGATTGGCCGATGCCGCGTCTAGGCTGGGACAGCCGGCGGGGCTGTGAGCGGATGGGCTTATACCGGCAAAACCAGGCCCAGAGTGGCTAAGAGGCGGTTGTCTCTGTGCCCTTCTCGTGCAGTATCTTCAACCCCTCCGGCATCGCTTCCAGGACGCGCAGGAGGTTGGAGATTGCCTGGGACGGCAGCACTTCGCCGCTCTCGTACTTGTGGAAGGCGTTCGGCCCGCCCCCCAGCAGCGACCCGGCCGCCTGCTGGTTCAGGCCGAGCTTCTTGCGGATGCGGCGCACCTCGCCCGGCAGGACCAGGTGTTCCGCCTGCGCCTTCAGCCGGTTCAACTGCCGATCTGAGACGTCCATGTCCCGACCGTCTATAACTCTCTCCCCACACTCACAGTACCAGCCGGGCATGTCAAAAGTAGCGGACAATCCTTTGTAGGTGATGGTCATGGGCCGGACATCTCGGGTCATGACCCCGCCGCACTCGTGGCAGGTTGGGCTGTTCTCGGGGTTCATGGCTCTGCCTCGACGCTCCAATCCTCATATCGGTCGGTGATTTTGGAGAAGTGAGCGGTGTTGGCGGTGACGACCGTGAAGCCGTTGACGATGGCTACGGCGGCGATGCGGCAGTCTTGGGTGCCGGTGCGTTTGACCGAGGCGGGCCAGGATTGAAAGAGACGTTCGGCATCCTCATCGTACCGCAGGATGGAAGTCCTATTCAGATCCCGCAAATTGTCTAGGAGGTAATCGTAGGCAACGGAGAGTTTGGGGTCTTTGCGGCTACGAAGTTGGTTGATGTAATCCAGGCGGCCCCGAAGCAGCTCCTCCGGCGTGATGGCGCAGAGATAGATCGCACTCTGGGGCACCTGCGAGACGCGGCGCTTGATAAGGCCGTGGCCTTGCAGGAGCTTAGAATAAGTATCAGTGTCCAGGACGTACACCGCCTACTCCGCCTCGTCCCATTCCGCATCCATCTCCGCCCGGTGGCGGCGGATGGACTCCATCACCGCGTCCCACGAAGGATCGTCTTTGTAGCGGCCAGCGGATTCTAGCCACGGATTTGGCTCCCGCGCGTCCGCGTCTGGGGCAGCGGGCGTCGCCGGGGGAGAAGTTCTGGTTGTCTCTGTGGTTTCCATAGTCGCCTCCCTAAGATTATGGCACAAGTCGCTCGGCTTTACTCGCCGCGCAGCGTCTCGAACAGAGCCAAAGCTTGGCTGAGGCGGGCGGGGAAGAGCCAGCGGGGGAGGGGGAAGGCGTGCCAGCCGCCCATGCCGTCCAGGTCGGCGGGGAAGATGGGGTACAGGCCTGCGGCGTAGAGGACGGCGGAAACGGGGTCGGTGTCGGCCTGACCGTCGGACGACAGCAGGGCGAGGGGGCCGAAGGGGCTGATCTCGATCTGGACCGGGCCGGACTCGGTTTCGAGCAGGAGCGACGGCAGGGCGTCGGCCTGGGCAGCGTCGTCCAGGCGGGAGAGCGGGCCGAGGTCGGCGAGGGCAGTTAAGGGCAGGTCGGGCACGGCCAGCAGGCCGTCGAAGGCCGCGTCGGATGTCCTACGCCCTGCCTGGCGCTCGACGTGGGTGAGAACACGACCGACGGCCTCGGCGGCGTTCTTCGGGGGCGGCAGGCCGTCGCCCTTCTGCCAGCGCGCGCCGCCTGCGGGCGGGTCTTCAGGCTGGTCTTCGGGCACGGTCACGACTCGACGCTCTGCAACGTATCCAGGAAGCGCGGGAAGAAGCCCAGCTTGCGCCCGCCCAGCCCGCGCAGGATGTCCTGAAAATGGGAGGCGTTGCCGCTCGACGCCAGCAGCGTCACCAGAGTCCGGCCCTTCTGCACGTCGGCATGGTAGCCGCGCGCGGCCTGCTGCGGGATGCCGCCCGAGGTCACGACGCCGACGATGGCCCCCAGGATGCCGCCGACCAGGGCGCTCACGAGCTGCCAGGCCAGCGCGTGGGCGGCGATGGACGGCTCCAGCGACTGGAAGAAGACCAGCAGCGCCGCCGCAAGCGACGCCAGGGGGGCACCGACGACGAACCCGACAATGGCGCGCGGGGCCATCTCGTCCACGGCGTTGATGGGCCGCTCAACGTCGTGCGTCTCGACCTCGCGCACCCCGGTCGCCAGCGTGTCCGAGTCCGGCCCGTTGTGGTCGTCGGCCGTCCCCGCCGCCCCGCCCGCCCCGTGGTAGACCAGGGTGATGTCGGCGAGCGGCACCCCCTCGTCCACCAGGGCCTGCGCCGCCCGCTCGGCCTGCGCGTTGTCGTCGAAAACCGCCACTACTGTTCCGGCCATTCGTTGTCTCCCTGTGAAAAACCTCTACCCCCGCACCCCCGCCTTGACCAGTGTTCCCAGACGCATCGAGTGCGCGTGACAGATCGCCACGGCCAGGGCGTCGGCGGCGTCATCGGGCTTGGGCAAGGCGGCCAGGCCCAGAAGCCGCGTCACCATGAACTGCACCTGCTTCTTCTCGGCCCGGCCCGTACCCACGACCGCGCTCTTGACCTGGGTAGGCGTGTACTCGGTCCAGGGCAGCCCGCGCTGGGCGAGGGCGAGTAAAATCACGCCCAGCGCGCGGCCCACCGGGATGCCCGTGGTGACGTTGTTGGTGAAGAACAGCCGCTCGGTCGCCACCTCTTCGGGCCGCCACTCATCCAGCAGCACGTTGAACTGGTCGTAGATCGTCCGAAGGCGTTTCGGGGCGTCGTCGCCCGGCGGCGTCACGATGACGCCGCCGGCGCGGTACGTCACCCGGTCGCCGCGCTTCTCGATCACCCCAAAGCCCGTCGTCGCCGTGCCGGGGTCGATGCCGATGAGGATCATAGAAAAGTCATATCCCCTCGCCCGCCCTCTTCACAGCCGCACGACCTCACCCGTCCGAGCCGATTGGTAGACGGCCAGCACCAGCTCGACCGCCTTGCGGCCCTCTTCGCCGTCCACGGCGGGGCGGCGGCCCGTCCGGCAGCAGTCCACGAAGTCCGCGAGCTGCGCCCGGTGCGCCTCGCCCCAGACGGCGGCGGGGTCGGACGCGGCACCCAGCGCCCCCGCCGAAGCACTCGCCGCCTGCGTCCCGCCCTGGGCGACCTGGACCGCGTGGGCCTGGGCAAGCTCCCCGCCGCCCGCCGGCCCGTTCCTGGTCGTCAGCGTGTGCAGCGTATCACCCTCGATGATCGCGCTGCCCTCCGCCCCATGCAGGGCCAGCCGGGCGGGGAAGCCGGGGAACAGGGCCGTGGACGCCGTCAGCGTCGCCACGGCCCCGTTCTCTAAACTCAGGGTCGCCGCCAAGACATCTTCGACCTCGATGCGCGCGTGGGCCAGCGTCCGCGCCTGCGCGTAGACCGACTCGACCGGACCGGCCAGCCAGCGCAGCAAGTCGGCGGTGTGGACGCCCTGGTTCATCAGCGCCCCGCCGCCGTCCAAGCCCCACGTCCCGCGCCAGTCGCCCGAGTCGTAATACACCTGCGTCCGATACCACGGGACCCGCGCCTCGGCATAGACTAAATCCCCCAGCGCACCGGCCTCGACGGCGTCTTTGACCGTGCGGCTGGCCGCGTCAAAACGGTGCTGGGAGATCACGCCCAGCGTCCGCCCCGATTCGCGCGACGCGGCTAACAAAGCATCGCAGGCGGGCAGCGAGACGTCCATCGGCTTTTCGACGACGACGTGCTTGCCGGCCCGCAGGGCGCGCACCCCCAGGGCGGCGTGCAGGCCGCTCGGCACACACACCGTCACGGCGTCGATAGCGGGGTCGTCAAGCACGGCCTCGAAGCTCCGCGCCTCCAGCCCGAATTGCTGCGCGAACAATTCGGCCCGATGAGGCACGGAGTCGGCGCAGGCTACCAGCCGCGCGCCGTCCCCATGCAGCGCGGCCAGCGCGTTCGCGTGGGTGGGGGCGATGCTGCCGCAGCCGACGAGGGCGAAGCGTAGCGAGCCGTCTTGCATTGGAGTTGATTGTACGAGAAACCGGGCCGGATTGTCAAGGGCGCTTCACTCACGCTGCCGCGCCACGGCGGCGTGGAACGGCGTGGGCGGGGTGCGCGACTCCAGCGCGCGCCTGTAGGCGGCCCGCGCCGCCGCGTTGTTGCCTACCCGTTCCTCGGCCTGGGCCAGTGCAAACCAGTCCTCGCCGCCCGCCCCTTCCAGGCCGGCGATGCGCCGGCGCTCGCGCAGGGCGCTCTCACCCGCAAAGCCGAAGTCGTAGACGGCGGCCAGCATCCGGCCCGTCGCGACGTCGCGCGGCGACTGCACCCGCCGGGCTTCGAGCCGCGCGCGTAGATCGTCCAACGCCCCCGCCTCTTTCGCCGCCAGCAGCGCCTGATTTGCCTGCTGCATCCCCGCATCCTCGCCCCACAGCGGCGGCTGCACGGCGGCGGAAAGTGAAGATTGCCACGTATCCAGCGCGTCCAGCGCGTTCTGCGTGTTCCCGGCGAATGCCTCCGCGCCGGCCCCGGAAGCGCGGGCGGGCACGGGGTGGGCGAACATACGCCGCTTCGCCATCATTTCCCTGTGCGCCGCTGCCTCCCCATGCGCCGCCGCCTTCGACTGGCCGAAGACAAGGCCAGGGGACTGGTACAAGTTGTTTGTCTGCGACTTTGCTTGTTGCTGAACCCCACTGCTGGCGCTGCTCACTGGGCCGACCCGTCCCATTATAGAAGCGTCCTGCCCGTTCTCGTCGCGCGCCGTGGAGGCGCGGGGCGGCGGGACAAGCGATGGGGCCGTTGCGGGCGAGAGGGGCGCGGACACAGCAGGCCGGGCTGCGGCGACGCGTCCTGCCATGGGGCCGGAGCCGTTCATGGAGCCGGAGGCGTTCCCGAAGTTCCCGTACACCACTGACGGCGCGGAGAGCGGCACGGCAGGCCGGGCCACGGTGACACGCCCCGTCATGGGGCCGGAGGCGTTCCCAGCAGACGGCAGGGCGAACGGGTCGGCAGCGACAGGCAGCGGCTTGGACTTCGGCGGGGGCGCTGGCGGCACTCCGGGTGCTGCCGGCGCGTGTCGTTCGCGCACGGGAGCTGGCGGGGGCGTCGTGTTGACGCGGGCGACGTGCGCCGCCGACGGTAAGGTGTGAGGAGAGGACGGGGCGGGCGGCGTTCGGGCCGGGCGGGGCACGTCCGGCGTGTGCAGGCCGGGCAGCCAGAGCGCCCCTATCACCAGTCCCGCAGCGGCCGTGGCCCCCGCGCCGGCCAGCCACCAGGCGCGCACGGGTCGGGGCGGGGCCGGGGTCGGTTCGAGACGCGCGCGCAGGCGACGCCAGGCGTCGGCAGGGGGCGCAGCATTCGTCAGGGGCGTGTTTGCGGCCTGGAGGCGGGCGCGCGTCCGCCGCAGCCGCTCGGCCTCGGCGGCCAGGGCGGGGTCGGCGGCCAGGAGCGACTCGAGCCGCGCCCGCCGCGCCGCGTCGAGGTCGTCGTCAAGGTAGGGCAGGAGCCAGGGGTAGAACTTTGCGTTTCGCATGAGTGTCGTTTCACGGCGCTGACAAAGACCCGCAGGCGGGGTCCCTCTTGGCTCCTACTCCTCCAGCCAGCCCAGCGCCTGGCGCAGCCTGCGGCAGCCGTAGTGGAGGCGCGACCAGACGGTGCCGACCGAGCAGCCCAGCAGGGCGGCGACTTCCTCGCAGGGCAGGCCCTCGAAGTAGTGCAGCAGCAGAACGGTCCGCTGCTTCTCGGGCAGGCCCTCGACGGCGCTGCGGAGCGCGCGGTCCCGCGCCCGCAGGGCGGCGACGTCTTCCGGGCCGGCGTCCGCCATCGCCAGGGCCGCGCGGACGGTGGGGGGCAGGTCTTCCTGCGAGACGGCCTGCGCGCTGCGCTTGGCCCGGTGCCACTGCCGGATCGCCATGTTGGTGCCGATGCGGTAAAGCCACGTCGAGAACTGTGCGTCGCCCCGGAACTTGGGCAGCGCCCGCCAGGCCTGCACGAAGACGTCCTGCGCCACGTCGTCCACGTCATCCGCCGTTGCCGCCGGCCCCAGAACACGGGCGACGAGGGCGTAGACGCGCTTGTCGTGCCGGGCGAAGAGCCGTCCGAAGGCATCGGCATCCCCCCGCTGACAGCGCCGAACGAGGGCCGCGTCGGTGTCCCCCTCCGCGGCGATTTCACCCGCCTGCGCCCCTGCGGCGTCCGGTTGTGAGGCTTTTGATTCGTTGAACACGGGTTTAGACACGGAAATTGCGCGGGGGCTTCAAGCCGGGCCGGGCGGCGGTAAGCCCCTTGCTAAATCGCCCGACTTCTGCTAGAATGGGAGCCACATCCCAGCGCCATATCCCAACATATAGACACTCGGGAAAGCCGTCATCAACATTTAGTATCCCTCAGCACGTACCGGGGGCTGGCAACGAGTAGCAGAAAGTCTCAAGGCACACGCTCCCATGAACATCACCCCATCCAACTTCGTCCACCTGCACCTGCACTCCGAGTACAGCCTGCTGGACGGCGCGTGCCGCATCGACGACCTGGTCAAGAAGGCCGTGGACCTGGAAATGCCCGCCGTCGGGCTGACCGACCACGGCGTCATGTACGGCTCGATGGAATTCTACCTGAAATGCAAGAAAGCCGGCATCAAACCGCTGGTCGGCAACGAAATGTATGTCGCCACGCGGACGCGGCACCAGAAGGAAAACAAGAAGCTCGACGACGCCCGGCACTTGGTCTTATTGGCGATGAACGAGACCGGCTACAAAAACTTACTCAAGCTCACGTCCATCGCGTCCATGGAGGGCATGTACTATAAACCGCGTATCGACCGCGAGCTGCTGCAAGAGTACAACGAGGGATTAATTTGTCTGTCGGCGTGCCTGGGGGCTGAGGTGCCGCAGCACCTGATGAACGGCGACCTCAAAGCCGCCGAGTACGCCGCAAGCGAGTTCAAAGAGATCTTCGGGGACCGCTATTACCTAGAGCTTCAGGACCACATGCTGGAAAAGCAGCACGCAGTCAACGCGCAGCTCATCGAGATGGCGGATCGGCTGCGGATCCCGCTGGTCGCCACCAACGACGTCCACTACCTGAACGATACGGACGCCGACCCCCATCAGGTGCTGCTGTGCGTCCAGACCAGCACGACGATGGACGACCCGAAGAAGATGAACTACGGGTCCAAGGACTTCTTTATGAAGTCCCAGGCCGAGATGCTGGCGCGGTTCCCCGGACGCGAGGACGCCCTGGCCCGGACGGTGGAGATCGCGGATCGGTGCAACTTGGATTTGCAGTTCGGGCGACTGGAGATGCCCTCGCCGGGCGACACGCCCGAGGGCATGAACGCACAGTCTTATCTCAACAAGCTCTCGTTCGAGGGCATGAAGAGGCGCTACCCCCACATTACCGAGGAGCACGAGGAGCGGCTGCGGTTCGAGCTGAACGTCATCGAGCAGACCGGCTTCGGCCAGTATTTTCTGATCGTCCGCGACTTCGCAAACTTCGCCCGGCGCGAGGGCATCTTCTTCGGCGTCAGAGGCTCGGCGGCCGGCTCGATGGCGTCGTACTGCGTCGGCATCACCGACGTGGACCCGCTGGAGTACGGGCTGACGTTCGAGCGGTTCCTGAACCCCGAGCGGCTGTCCATGCCCGACATCGACATGGACTTCGAGGATCATCGGCGGCAGGACGTGATCGATTACGTCGTGGAAAAGTACGGGCGGGACCGGGTCGCCCAGATCGTGACCTTCGGGACCCTGGCCGCCCGCGCGGCCATCCGGGACTGCGGGCGGGCGATGAACAAGATGCCGCCCGCCGAGATCGACAAGCTGTGCAAGATGATCCCGGCCCTGCCCGTGGGCATGAAGATCACCAAGGCTTTGGAAGTCAACCCCGAGTTCAAGGCCGCCTATCTCGGCAACCCGCAGGCGCGCGAGCTGGTGGACACCGCCCTGCGCCTGGAAGGCCTGACCCGGCATGACAGCGTCCACGCCGCGGGCGTCGTCATCTCGGCCACGCCGCTGGTCGAGAACATCCCGGTCCAGCGCGCCGACGACGGCGTGGGCCTGGTCACGGGCTACCCGGCGAATGTGCTGGAAAAAATCGGCCTGATCAAGATGGACTTTCTGGGCCTGGCGAACCTGACCATTCTGGCGCGGGCCGTCCGCAACGTCAAGCGCAACCATAACAAAGACATTGACGTGCTGAAGCTGCCGCTGGATGACAAAAAGACCTACGACCTCTTGGGGCGCGGCGAGTGCTCGGGCGTGTTCCAATTGGAAGGCGGCCAGATGCGCCGCTACATCGCCGAGTTGCGGCCCGGCTCGGTCGCCGAGGTGGCGGCCATGGTCGCCTTGTACCGCCCCGGCCCGATGGCGCAGATCCCGCGCTACATCCGCTGCAAGCTGGGCATGGAAAAGATCGAGTACCCGCACCCCGCCCTGGAGCCGATCCTCAAAGAGACCTATGGCGTCATTGTTTATCAAGACCAGGTCTTACGCATCGTCCAGGCGCTGGCCGGGTTTTCACTCGGCCAGGCGGATATTTTGCGGAAAGCCATGGGCAAGAAGATACTGAAAGAGATCGTCCAGCAGCGCGCGAACTTCATGGCCGGGGCTGCCGCCAAGGGCATCGTGGACGAGAAGACGGCGACGTACATCTTCGATTTGATCGAGCCGTTCGCCGGGTATGCGTTCAACAAGGCCCATGCGTTCTGCTACGCGATGGTCGCCTATCAGACGGCCTACCTCAAGGCCAACTACCCCGTCGAGTATTTCGCCGCTTTGATGGCGGTCCAGGCCGACGACACCGACAAGCTGGTGGCGTTCATCGAGGACGCCAAGCGGACGGTCGTGGACGTGGACGGCGAAAGCCGGCGCATCGAGATTCTGCCCCCGGACGTCAACGCCTCGGACGCCGATTTCACGGGCCGGGGGGCCGCCATCCGGTTCGGCCTGCTGGCGATCAAGAGCATCGGCAAGGCCCCCATCGAGGCCGTGCTCGCCGCCCGCGCCAAAGAAGGCCCGTTCACCAGCCTGCACGACTTCTGCGCCCGCACCGGGGAGTTCGGGTTGACCTCCAAGAGCGCCATCGAAACGCTCATAAAAGCCGGGGCGCTGGCGAGCCTGCACCCGGACCGCGCCCGCCTGCTGGCGGGCCTGGAGAGCGCGCTGCACAGCGCGGTCAGCACAGCCCGCGACCGCAAATCGGGCCAGGTGTCCATGTTCGGCGACGACGGCGATGCGGACAGCCTGGAGCGCGTCATCCCGCCCCTGCCCGAGGCCGACCCGCTGAAGCCCAGCGAGATCACGGCGATGGAGAAGGAGCTGCTGGGCCTGTACCTGAGCGATCACCCCCTGGATCAGTACGCCGCCGCCGTCCGCGCACACGTCACGCACACCGTGGACGACTGCCGGGGCCTGGGCGACAAAGAGGAGATCACCCTCGCCGGCGTCCTCACCAACGTCCGCCCGTACTACACCAAGGGCAAGAACGAATTGATGTACTTCCTGACCCTGGAAGACAAGTCGGGGACCATCAGCGTGACACTGTTCCCCCGCTCCGCCGCCGCCCTAACCGAAGTGCCCCAGAAAGACAGCGTCGTCATCGTCAGGGGCAAGACCTCTCACCGCGACCGCATCAATAAGGGCGGGGCCGACGACGAGGGCGGCTCGGTCGCCAGCGTCGAGATCTCCGCCGACACCCTCGCCCCCGTCGCCACGGCGGAAAAGCTCCTGGGCGCGGGTGCCACGTATGTCCGCGAGGCCCGGCCCGCCTTCTCCTGCCTGAACATCCGCCTGAGCGAGCAGATGGCCGACAAGATGCGCCCCTTGCAGCGCAAGCTGGCCGAGTACCGCGCCTCCTCCGGTGGCGGCAGCCGCCTCCTGCTGCACATCCAGGACGGCCCGCGCACCCGCCGCATCCAGCCCAACCTCACCGTCACCCCCGACGAGCAGATGGTGGACTACCTGCGCCACCTGCTCGGCAACTCCCAGGCCGTCTGGACGGAGTAGGCGCGCAGAGGAGCAAGCGGGAAAGCGGGCAGGCGGACGCCGCGCGTGGTACAATAAGGTGGCCGACTGTTCTTGCCGATGACGAGGAACAGGCTGGAGTAGCAGAACGGCAGACATGGCCCTGCTGATCTCTAGCGGCCTTGGTGTAGCAGCCCGGCTGGGTCATGGAGGCATCATGGAGAGCGTTGCAGTCTTCGCAGTCAATATCTTATCGTTCATGCTCCTGGCAGGAGCCATCGTCTGGGTCTACCTCGACGCCAAATCCATCGGCAGCGACCGAGGCCAAATACCAGGGCTGGTCAACACCAAGCCCGCAGCCTGGGCGACCGGCACTTTCCTGATGCTGATTGTGGTCGTGCCTGTTTACCTCTTCGCGCGCATGAGATATAAACGTCAGGCCGCCGAACGACGGGGGCAGATGGCGCGGCTGGCTCAAGAAGCTCCCGCAGGGGCTGCGGATGCGGCAGGCGTCTGGCCCCCGCCGCCGAACAAGCCGGCCATCTAACCACACGTTGCATCTGTTGCACCTGATGACAGAAGCCGCAGTCGGGAGCAAACCAGGCGCAAGCGTGACCAAGGGGGCGACAGACCGATGGACGATCCCGGCATGAATATCGAGTTGCTGACCGCCCACATGGTGGGACAGCCGTCGCCCATACTAGACACAGAACACATGCGCCAGTTGACGATGTTTCACTACATCGTTGGTGCCCTCATCGCGGCGTTTGCGTCCGTGTTCATCATCCATGTCGTCATGGGCCTGACGCTCCTCAACCACCCCAGCGCCTTCCCAACCGCCCCCGGAGCACCGCCGTTCCCGCGAGAGGCAGGCTACCTGTTCGTGATAATGGGGAGCATCGCCGTGCTGGGCGGGTGGACACTCGGCGGCCTGACCGCTTACGCCGGACGCTGTATCCGGGACAGAAAAAACCACACGCTGATCTTCGTAATCGCGGGCCTCAATTGCTTCTTTGCCATGCCCCTAGGCACGATCTTAGGCGTGTTCACGTTCGTGGTCCTGAGCCGCCCGGCGGTCCAAGAGATGTTCAAGCCGGGGCCAGCCAGCCGCCTCCCGACTTGAATACCGGGGCGGATATCCGCCAAGTCAGTACCAAGGAGAGGAAAAAGCATGATCGCGGAATATCAGAAGAAAAGCAACATTGGGGTCGGGGCCGGGTTCCTGGCGGAAGTCGTCGGGCGCGGCATACAGCTCGCGGGCGGATCAAACACGAGTGCCGCCCTGCTGGTGCTCGGCGGTGTGATTGCGCTGGCCGGCGTTGTGCTGTTCATCTGGGGCTGCGTCAACTATTGCATTGGGAAGGGCTACTCCGGCTGGCTCGGCCTGCTTGGCTTGGTGAGCTGTCTCGGCCTGATCGTTTTGATCTTCCTGCCCGACAAACATAAGGGCGGCGGGCCGCCCGTGAGCGGCACCGGCTATGGGCCGACTCAGCCGGGCGTCTGGCCTCCCCCGCCCTCGGCATGAACCGCATAACCGTAGCCCCGAAGGGTTTGTCGCAGCCTCCTGCTGCACATCCAGGACGGCCCGCGCACCCGCCGCATCCAGCCCAACCTCACCGTCACCCCCGACGAGCAGATGGTGGACTACCTGCGCCACCTGCTCGGCAACTCCAGGCCGTCTGGACGGAGTAGGGGTGGCTGACAGAGGCTGATGCCACCCGTGGTACAATAAGCCGCCGGCCTGCAGTCTGTTCTGTCGCATCGCCTGAAAGCCGTGCGCCGCCCGTTCCGCCGCCTAAACGCGGTAAAGGCTGCGCGTTCGGGCGTGTTATGCCGCAGAAGTGCGGTGTAACACTAGTTAGGCGGCTGGGCGGAATGCTTGCTGGTATCGAAAGCAATTATCGTCGGGGCCGATGGCAGAGTGTATGAAATCATTTATATTATTTACTATCGGGTTCTTGTTGCTGGTCTTTCCTGCTTCCGCTCAAGTTCCTCAGCAAAAGAAAGGGGTTGCTCAAAATTATGTCCTTTATGAAATTACCGAGCATTATAATGGAAAGCAGTATATATTTGCCGTCTGGGCCAACCAACTTCAAAAGATGCCAAGTTGGCCTAAGAAGCTACAAAATCCCCCGCTACCAATTCTTCGGGCTATTGTATTAGCGCGTTGTGATTTGCTATCATTTCTGCCAATTGCCGCAAAGTGGGATTGTGAAAATGTCACTTGGTCTCCAATGGGAACACTAAAGTGGATGTATTTTGTCAAGTTTCGCCCTCACTACAATTATATTAATGGAAAGCAAGTATCAGTGACCATTATTGTGCTGATGGATGGTACGGCTATTAAGCCCTGGTTCGTGGTGAATAGAACTCATCTCATAAACGGTTTGTTATAGCTCCAGAACTATTCTGGAGCCAGCACTTTGTTCACGCACCTGACCGATGACCAGTGGCAGAAGATTGAGCCGCTCCTGCCCGCCCTGCCTGTGCGC
>JAABUP010000422.1_pt1 | contig 93819 bp, 147 predicted proteins | sample 5559201 | NCBI WGS metagenome assembly JAABUP01 (sample SAMN10711887, study PRJNA513373) | rock metagenome | isolation source: Antarctica rocks | place: Antarctica | reverse complement strand
GACGCTCACTTCCCGGATCTCGCTCGACTTGCTGAGGTCCCGATCACGTCTATTTGAGGTATGAGGAGGATTTTCATTTAGAAAGATTACTGTACGAACAAAAAATATGCAGCAACATCACCCCCTTACTCCTCATGTGCCCGATCAATCATTGTGTCGGCCATCACCTCTGGCACAGTCACCTCATGATTCAAGTCGAGCAGATTGGCCAATCGTAAGCCCACTGTCTCGTCTTGTGTCCGCCATGCCGTCGTTGACATAGCCGGATCCCGGAAGGCTTTCCTTGATCCCTGGTCCTTGAGGGCTTGTCAAACATTCCGTCCACTTCCTTGTCTTTCGTTCTTTTTCAAAGCGGGCTTGATCCGCTGCGGTGTCCGTCCCATCATCCTGATTCCGCAGATCGGTCAACCCAAAGCCTTCTATCTCCTGCCGCTCACGCCATCTGCTGATCTGACGACTGGTTTCCAGAGGATTGACCGCCGTTGGAGTTGACAGGACACACGGTTGTTTCTGTTGGCTCCAATGTAGTATCCAGACCGGACCTTGCTGCCCGACTCGTCATCCACGTCAAGCAGACGGGCCAATCCCATATCCTTCTCTATCCGCTCGCATCCACGCCATCTTCGGGGTCCGCCGGAGGACGTTCCCGAAATTCAGCCCGAATTCGCCTGTCAAACGTTCTGTGCACAAGCTCTTCTGCCACTCCTCATATGACTAGTCGCTATCCGCGTTCGTAGCGCTCTTGCCATTTTGGTCTTTGGATGAGGCCAGCTGATTCGGCGTCGCGCTCCCGGGGGAGTGTCCGCTACCAGAGTCGGAGGACGTATAGTCAGCTCAGTCGGCTTCAAAATAGTCTCCTGACCCAAGGCGCTCCCCGTGCCATCTTTCTCATCCTCAGGGCTCGTCCAGCTAATTGGCTGACCCTGAATCTTGTACCTCCTCTTGCTCGCCTAAGTACGTACTGGTCTCACTGCTCTGCTCATGAAATGACGACCCTCGACCAGAGTAGGCGCTTCCGGAGGCTGATCCGCTACGGGATGTGGATCGATTACTTGTGACGTCTGCCCACGCGAGAACCAGTAAAGATGTTGTTCGGCGTTCTCTGGTCAACATCGAAATGCTGGGATGAGATGCTGGGAAGACATGTCAAATACAGTAGGGTGAGATTTGACCATAAGCAAGATGACGCGTCATGACGTTTCGAGGTTGGTGTTTGATGAACTCAAACGATGTCAGCCAAAGTTTTGATGCCCGAGAGTACGGAGCGCTGGGGGCAAGTTGTGTGGTGACCGTGTAGACTGTTGGCGTGGTCGTAACAGCTTACACAGCACACAAAAAGAGGCACAGAATCAACAGTGGTGTAAGCATAGGCTCTTGCAGTCAGACCATCAAAATGCATTTAGCTGCTCAGTAGACACTCTGCCACCCCGTGGATGGCTCAAGAGGCGATTTCGTGAGCCTAAATCCCCCTGGTCCCGAGGTAGAAGGAAGCCAATGCGTCCCGAAATCGAGCGAGTTGATATTTCCGGACCAGGTGAAGGGCGTTGGTTCCCGTAGTGTATCCGCGCACGCGAGCGAAGCCCTGTCACCAGCCAGGCTTGCAAGACTCGCGTCGGACCGGCTGTTGTCATCAGTGTTGGTACTGGATAAATCTACCGCTGACGGAGTCGAGGGATTTGGAAGTGAAGTATCATCCCCGTTGACGGTGACATCTCGACTCGGCGATACATCAAGACTCGGCGCAGCGGACGAGACAGGCTCGTCATCCGGGAAATCCCAAGGAGGCTCCTCAGCCACTCGGTCTGTTTCGGAGGATTTCGATCGCTTCACCGGCCATTTCTCTCTCTTGCCGGTATGCCAGTCCGTCACTACACCGTCCTTACCCATAGACCTATGCTCCATCCAGGGCTTCCACACCTGGGACAAGTCCAATTCATCAGCCTCGCTCGTACGGACAGTCGTCTTCTCCTTCTTCCCCAACTTCTTTGGCTTTATGGTGGTGCTTGGTGCTATGCTCGGTCTAGTGCTCGGTCCGGTGGTGCCGCGGCCTCTGCTGGGATCGCCTCTGGACTTGGACTTGGGCCTGCCTCTTGGAGTCTCTGTAGTCATGATACTGACGGATAAGTGGTCCAGTTGACGTGATTGAGAATCGGAAATGGGAAAGAAGATGAGTATGCAATGGAAAATAGGAAGAGAAGGTGAGTGAAACTGCTTAGTAGTCGGAGAAGGCGCTTGGGGAGAATCAAAGGAGGTTCCCTCCCGTGACATGGAAAGTGTTAGGCTCCACAGCAGACCCATGAACAAGTGGTCATGTCTCATGTGTCATGGCAGTCGGGGCCTCTTCGCCGCGACCAAGGCTCTCGAGATAACCAGGCAGTACCAACCCAAGCTCTCTATATCCAGCGAGTCGAATGTATCTCGAGCAATTGATAGTTGTGATTGTTGCGGTCATTCCGAACAATAATGGTACATACAAATTAGGTACACTCAGACTGAGAGCGCCGTGACGACAGTCGTTTCAACATCACCTGCTTATCAGGTCCTTCACCTGGTGCCCGCGCCCATCAGCTGGACAACTGATAGTGGACAGGCCCACTCACTCTCCAGATCCATAAGACGCCTAAACTCCTTTGCTATCGCCTCCCAATTCAGTTCTCCTGTCACCCGTCTTTCCCCCTTCCGCATCGCCCTCAGAAGCCCTGCGAGGTAGAGGAGAGGGATGCTCTCAAGAGTCCGCAGAGAATACGCCGCCGGTTCGAAACCGTTCTCTTCTGGCAGAGGATCCTCTAGACTGGTCGTCCCGTTGTCCTTTGCCAGCTGTAACGCCGCCCGGCTTGAGAGTCGGCGCGACCGCTTTCTTGCTTCCCTTGCCGAACCAACCCTTGGTCTGAGGTCGAAGTTCAACCTCCGTCTTGTTCTGGATTCCGACTCGCCAATTCCCAGCGCGCTGAGGGAATGCTCGCATAGTCCGACGTCGCCCGTTAAACGCGGTAGCGGGATCGACCTGACCTTTGCTGACTCCGGCGAGATAGGTCAGACGAGCGGTGTGCATTTGGGCGGAGCAGTTGTACTTTCCAAACAGCGCCAAGACAGCAGAATCCGAAGGGAGGGGCAGTGTCCGAAGCGCGAGAGGTCCCCTGGGTCCAGGAAGTCCTGGCTGTGGCTCCCTTTTTCCGAACCGGGATCGGTCAAAAGTATTTCGCCGGGCTTCCCCTCGGCCTGCTTTTGGAGAAATGGCGTCACACCGAAGACCAAGCTGAGCAGTCAAAGTCAGTCAAGGCGACACAAATACGATGTGCTCTTGCATACCTGGCCGCTTTTAGGCGCGGCGGAATGACACCTGAAGATCTTCCCATCAGTGGAGATGAGAGAGAGGTCACCGTCGGTGAAATCATATCGCTTGACCGGCTTGTGTTCACTCTCGACATAGGTCTTCTCGGATAGTATTGACTCGTTCGACTTGATCGGCCGAAGCGGTGAGCCTGCCTCTGAGATTTGGATCCGACGAGGCAGCGAATCCTGACATCTTCGCTGACGCGGAAGATGGGGTCGACGTTTCGGGAAAGGCCGCTTTGCTGAGAGCGGAGCCGATAGTCGTCCTAGTGCGGGTCCCACGGAAGAAATGTTACTCGGAGTCCCAACGGCGGTGATAGGGAATCGAGCGGTAGTAACGGGGAGATTCAATAATCGAAGGAACTCATCAGCCAGGGCTTGGCCATCGAGGTTACGGTCCTCCCAATACACTGTCTTCATCTTCGAAGTCGTCATCTTAGTGACAGCAACTTGCTTGCGGGGCGCGTAGCAAGGCTAGCATCGTTCTCCTGGGCATCCGATCGATCTGGGCCATGGGCCAAGTGCTGGGATCGAAGGCCTTCCCTCCTATGACATCTTCTAAAAGTCGAGTATCCTCCTGCATGCTTCGACGGTACAAACGAGAAATTGGCAAACGCCTTCAAGATTCGTCCACAGAGCTCGCGTTGGTCGATAATCGCGCGGCCTCGAAGAGAAGGAGGAATACCGTGGGTATGCCATTGTAACTTTCCAACGCGAGGATGATGCTCGACATGATGGCTTGGCACTGGAACCTCCGCGCGATGAGGAAGGCGTTGGTCATGGCGTTCAGAGAGGTTGCTGTTGGTGGAGGTAGGCCCTCCCCACACATCACATCGAGAGAGGGGCGTTATGGCCACGTTTTGGGATCGCTGAAGCGCAGGATCAGGTCAGGGGCCGGGGGGTTTAAGTGTTGCGGATCATCGATGAAGGAAAAGACGGCGCTTGGACCTCGTCAGCTCGCATTGGTCAAGTCAGACTCACCTGGCGACACGTAGCTGGTACCCATGTAGCCGGAAGGAAACGCCATCAGCAGAAATGATGAGGAAGTCTGCCTCGAGATCATTGTAACGGTCGCTGGATATTGATTTCTTGACGCTGGCGGCAGAGTGCGAAGCTCCGCCCGGGTGACTGCTGACCTTGTCCGGTCCGCCGGTCGATTTGCCGATCGAGGAGACGCCGACCCCCATCCTAGACGAGGCCTGACGAGACCGAATTCCAACCAGCTGAGTGGTTTGAGTACTCGTGGGATCCTAGGCTACGGGTCAACCGGAAGTTGAGAATAGGATCGCTTCGAAGCGGCGGAGTGAGATGATTCTTTCCACGACCTATCAACTACGCTGTGTCTTGGATGCCTTTGAAAGTGCCGCATAATGCATCAAATCCAATGCTCGCTATGTGCTGGGACATCGCGCTTCCCGATTCACGTGATCAACCCGGCTTCCGATTGGCTTCCGATTAGCTTCCGATGATTAGCCGGATACTCAGCAAAGAACGGACCACCAAGGAAGGATAGCAGCAATATGCTGCATCAAGCGTAAATGTGGGTCACCTCCGTTCAAAATACACTGAGATGGCATGATGGCGCATCAGTCCTCCTCATCCTTTGCAAAGCAACTCACCTCAAATCGAGATGCAAAAATACACCTTTTGGGTCGTCGCAAACTCCCAACTCACATTTTTTATTTGCACACAAACAGGTTTTTGTAGGGCCTCCAAACATGCAGCGATTGAGTGAATGTACATAACAGGCATCTCTAAAGATATTGCTGCCTCCCTCCTGAATAGGCATACAGAACTAAACACATCCTGCTCCTTCTACCACAGAGCTCACACTACTACTTTTCTGCCATGTCTGGTGTCGAAATCTTCCAAGTAGGCGGGAACCTTTTGCAGATGCAGCAGGCGTTTTGGATGTTGGTGTAATGGTTGAAGACTCTGACCATTCAGAAGGCAAGGCTGTATTGTCGGCAAATGAGGTGTAGGAAGAAGTGTGATGGCTTGTGTCACAGTCTGGCGCAATGATCACTTGGGAGAGGGATGCCTTCGGAGGCTGTGAGTGCTTCCTTGTCCCAAAGCATGATAGACAGGTTGATAAGCTCCTGAACCTACATGCGCTTGCAGCTGGCGTCTTTGATGGTAGTTTTGGTTGTGTTTCATGAGTTCTTGGTATGAAATGCATGTCTGTCCAATTTGGAAGCACCAATGATTGACCTGAACGCTCACGGGGGAACTCGATGTAATCAACATGGGCCTCTGGGTGAATGATGGTGTCCCCCTGAGCGGTGTATGTGAATGAAAGGACTGGTGCTGCTGTCTGTATCTTGCGTGTCCATCCTACAGGATTGCGGATCACGTAGAGATTTTCCGAAAAGTTTGGCTCTCCAAGACAATCACTATCGTAAGACATTCTCATGATGGCAGGTGAGTTTGGCGGCGGAGGCAGGTGGATCACGGACATCGAAGAAAAACCCTCGTCCAACCGTTGGAATCTTTCCTTTTGGTAACAAGTGGAAGGAAGATTCCACATCTCCCTACCTTGATCAGCAAGGATACTGACTCTGTGCGTGAACCTACGTTACGTCGTCATATGAGGGTGGTGGATCCAGGCTGATGGTGGACTCTGTGTTTGTAGGGTCCTCACATGTGTCAGACCCCACTGTGTTCCGGGTGTCATTGGATGGCCAGTCTGTCTTAAAGCCAGAATACGTGGGATCTTCATTGGTGAGTGAAGATTGCCTCTCCAAACCGGTGAGAGTGGAGGTGATGGCAGATGTGGCAAGATTGTTTGGGGCATCCAAGAAATCGTCCCTTGGTCTCTGAGCGGTGGAACCATTCACATCAGAATCAGCCATTGGATGATCTGACTGAATCTCAGTGGTTGCTACGGATATGTGGTGTTGATTGGTCATTGGAGACAAATTTGTCATTGCAGAGAGGCTTGTGGAAGTGGTGAAGTACTGAGGGATGATGTAGGGGGACAAGAGTGTCAAATCAGGGAATGAGCTGGAGGAAAGGTCTGGTGAAACACCATCAGGTAAGCACAAAGGATGTATAGATCATGGCGCAAGATGGAGAGTGGCTCCTCGTGGCGGGATGCTGTGAGGGCTCTATCTACAGTTTGAAACGTGTTTTGAAGTTGCGGTCTCATTATTCAGGTTTCATGCCTTAAAGGCTATCATCGGGTCTTTGCAGCGAACAGAGGTCGGGACAGGGAGAGTATCTGTATCACAATTCCAGTACGCAATCAACTCTTGAGGCTGCCAATAGATTCCCACCCATCAATCCCTCCAAGGTTGCATGCTGTTGCACCAAAGCTGCTGTTGCCGAGCATGAGTCATGCTCACCGATTTCCTCCCTTTCCTTGCTGCCAGCTTCTTCCGCGTAAGGCTCTTTGGTTGAGATTGCCTCAGCGATAAACAGCGATTTTCTGCTTCGACTCCGTCGTCGTCATGCGCGATGTAGAAATGCCTCGGCGGTCATTTTGGTCGCAGCAAATCCTACTCTGAGGAAACGCTGCAGAAGGTATGATCATGTTATGTATGCATACATGGACAGACTGAGAATGATACAAGAGCTCATACATTACAGGCGTCGAGATCTATTTGCCTATCGGACCTCACAACCAACCGGCAAATCGCCACACTACCGGCAAACTCCCGACGACACCCTTGGCTAATCCTCTAACCATCCCTCTCTTCTCGTCCTGATTCGTTCTCACCACGAATACCCCGTCCTCTCCTTCCACGTAAGACAGCCGCCAGGACGGCACCCACTTCCTGCCAGGTACCCACTTGAACCTTTCAGGTTCCGGCCAGGCGAGATGTAGCTCGATGTGTGGGAGGGAGAAGGGTAGCGGACCGTCACGAGGTTGACGGGAGAGGGCGGCGTGCAAGGTGATGGTGAATTTATCGGATGCCGATAGCGAGGAAGATAAGCTTGAAGATGGTAGAGGGATGCGGGCTTGTGTAGCGGGGAGGGATTGTGAGGCTCCGATGTGGCGCTTGGCACGAGGCTTGTATAGAGGCTGATAGGTAGAAGCCATGGATAGCGGTTGATATGCGGGTTCTCCTGCATCGTTCGTCTTGACCATTTCAGCAGCCGATGGACGGACGTAGTCGACCAGTGATGCGACGGGAGCTTGTTCGAAGACCTCATGGAGCTATCTGATCAGCGATATTGATCGCAACGCGTCGTGCTCACCTCTGGCTCAGCCTCCACCGGGGACCGCAATTCTTCTCCAATGGTGGACTTGCCCTCTTGGACGGACGCTACCATTTTTATGGCAGGATTCGGAACCGTGACCTCATCTAATCGCGGAGATGAGGTCTCGGCAGGAGTGCCTAGCAGACTGAGGTCTCGGGACGTGGAGTATGACTGAAGGAGCCGTCGTCAGCCTCCAAATCTGGTAAAAATGAAGCACACGTACCTTGTCATCATCCGCAATCTCCTGCAGATGTTCACGCCCCTCGTCCAGGCTGGTTCGGTCCGTACTTCCCTCCGCGGCTAATGGTTCGTCTAGTGCTACGACAGGAGTCTGCGCCTCTGCGGATATGTCTGTCCCTCCGGCTTTATTCGACAGTCCCTCATCAAGGGATGCCGCAGTATCCTGGTGAGGCGTCGGGACGTTTTGCCTGTTCTGCGCTTCGGCAATCGCAACGGACTCTGGTCGTTCGGCTTGAATAGCCCTCTCTCGCGTCGGCACGTTTTCAGCTACGATATTCGGCGGTGTCTCGGCTGCAGCTGGCGTATCAGGGACTCTATCCTGCCTGACAGCGGTAACGACTTGGGCGTGGTCGTCGGCCATGATGTCTCTTCCGTCACGAAATTCATCCGCGCCCTGTCCTGTGTCGCCCTCGGTATCCATCGAGCCGAGGTCTGGTCCTCCTCCATAAGCTATGGCTTCGCCATCCTTGACCTGCTCCTTGCCATGCGAGACCGTAATCAAGCCTCCGCTCATCACGTCCGCCATCACACTATTCGCATCGGGCCCGACAAACCCATCCATGTCGCCCGAAGGCTCATGATCGCCCGCATCCCGTGTCCGCGCCGTATTCGCTGGTGTGGACCGCTCGAGCACCCTACTCAGATTCTCCATCGACGACCCGAATCCCTGATAACGTTCCGCACCCGATGGTCCAGGCAGATCCCCGTTCTTCACCACCTGCGCGAGACTCTCCATCGAGCCGAAATTGACCTGTCCCAAGCTGTCCATCGAGCCGAAATCCATCTTGCCCAGACTGTCCATAGAGCTTGTCGGAGCTGGAAAGCCGACTCCACGCATATCCTGTTCCACCGGCCGTCCAAGGGATTCCAGCGATCCGAGGCCATATCGACCCAAGCTATCCACGGTTCCAAAATTGAGCCGGCTCAGATTCTCCATCGAGCTGAATCCCTCACTCCGATCACTTTCCGCTCGCTTCCTGTGAGGTTGATGGAGCGCGAAGGAGCTTCCGCTCGGCGATATCTGGGCTGGTGGGGGAAGGAAAGAGAGGCGACCAGAGGCGCGGCGGACGACGGTCGGTTGATGTAGGCGGGGAAGGGAACGGGAGCCGGTAAGGGCGCTCGACGAGGTGGAGGAAGCGAGACTTCGAGTAGATCGAGGTGAGGCGGGGGAGCGATATTTGTCCTGGAGGGAAGGGGCGTTGCCGATGCGGTGATCGGTGATGACGTCCTCATCTGGGGTATGCGGAGTAGCTAGTGAATGGTTACGTGGACTAGGGACGGAAGGTGGAGTGGGTCCAGCGAGTGCGGCGAGGAGAGAGGTCGCGCCCAGAGGTGGGGAAGAGGAGGAGGTGCTGCTCGAATCGCTATCCCTGCGTCGGTCAGTACCGATCAAGGGATGTGAGACCCACCGCCTGATTCTCTCCATCGATCTTGCCCTGACAAAGTGTCCCTGCACGTTCCCTTCCTCATCGCCTTTCCGTCCAATGTCCACCTTCTGCCTGTTGAAGTATCCCTCTCCAGCTCGAGGGTGTGAACCGATAGGAGGGGGGATCCCATCGAAGATGGACTTTGAGGGCGGAGGTGTCGAAGGGAGACCTGAGAGGCTGAAGGATTGTGACTGAGCAACAGTGACGGTCCTGGGGATGGGTGCGCCGAGGAGGAGGGATGGTGGTCGAGAGGCCGTATGCCGGCTTTCTCGGGGAGGCGATGGGGAGAAAGGTCGTGCCCATAGGGGAATGGGTGGAGTAGTACTCATAAACGTCGAAGGATCTTGATTGAATCTAGTTGGGCTGAAGATGGCGGGGATGATTGGGATAGGGAGGTAGAAAATGTATAGCCTATAGTGAACGAGTAGTTGAGAGTTGACTTGCTATAAGCCGACGTTGAGCTATTGAATCGAGTTGGAATAGTTGGCTCGGCATGTATTTCAGTCTATGATCTATGTATACATGAGGAAGTTGGGGGTGAAAAATCGGATTCGAAGCGCGTCATACTTGAGATCATACATCTGTGGCACAGCCTCTCAAAGCATTTCCAGATCCCGGGCATATTCGACTCACAGCCACCGAGGCATAATTCTGTCAACGTCAGCTGGGGGGAGAATGTGGCAAGAGTGGCTCACGGAGAAGATTGCCCAATATCCTCGGACTGAGGGTCCCCACTGCCGTTCCCACCACCCCTTCCCACCGCCCCGCCCTGTCCACCGCACGTACACCCGCATACACAAGGCTCCGCATTCGCCACAGGTGACATCTCCCTCAGAGGGTCGTGTCCTCGATCTCACCGTCTTCGAGACGTCGCCGCTGTGATGGGCGACCCCGGGCATCGCTTGGAAAGATTTGTTCGGTCCATTCGGGCTCATCGTCCTCGTGGTCCGAAAGAGCACGACGCCGGTCGATAGCAAGCGGTTGGATGTCAAGGCCAGTCCGAGAACCTTCTTGACGGATCAGGGCAGACGAGATCTGAGGGATCGCGATCAGAAGGTGGTGTGCTGGGCGGCGTAAATTTGGTTCGAATCATAGTCTTGGAGGTTCGTATCTCGACGAAGGCGATCTCGCGGTCCTCTTCGTCGTCGTCCAAATCCATTGCATCTTCCGCTTTTTTACTCCCACTCGCTCCAATCCAGTACTGGCACCGGCCAGGGGTCTCTCTGTCGCAGCACTGACCGAGCCGTCACGCATGAAAAGAGGCTCCTCAACGCGACCGTTCTCGTATTCGATGTGGGCGCCGATCCATGATCGGTTCACGACCGTGACCTTTCTCGAGATTGATGGAAAAATTGTTCTGCTGCCAGAGACACCGGTCGATGTGTTCGCGCCCCTCATCTCCTGCCAGTACTCTGCCCTCGATCCGTCGATAGTCATCTCCTGGTCTGCATGACTGGCTGTGCTGACTTCCGAAGTAGCGCTATCCGCGGTAGCGGCAGGCGTGATGGGGCAAGTGAATAGGGTTAGGATGGGATCGAAGTAAGGCTCTTCGGCGATACGAGGGAGCTGAGCTCGTCGCTCTCGTCCCATAGCGGAGGGCCGGTCAGACGCGGCAACGGCAAAGTAGGGAGTTCGAGGGGATATCGAAGGAGATGATTTGACTCGCCTCGGGACGACGCTGCATGGAAGGAGGAGCTGACAGCTCGCTTGGGAGTGAAAGGCGGGGACTTTGAGGTCATCTCGATGAAGCACGATCCGTTTGCGCAGAATGAGAGAAAGAGGGAAGGAAGAGAACAGAGAGTGTATGTATCGTCAACCGTCGTCAAGGAAGCTTGATGGCCTCGTGACGCCATTGGATGGGATGGAAGGGAATGATTGGCACAGGCCCCACTTGATTCGAGGGTGTTGATCATCAAGGTGACGCTCAGATCAGCGTGTTTTACGCATCCCGTTCCGTACGAAAGCTCTTCACTTCCCCCGATCTTGGGTAACGGCACAGCGACTTCTCAACATGACCCAAAGCGCGGAAGACGGTTTGAAGGATCCGATAACGGCTCCCGACGAGGTGAACAATGCTGGAGACATCACCTTGATCTCCAGCGACAATGTCGCCTTCACCATCCAATCATACCATCTCCTATCCTCTAGGCACGTGTTTCTTCGAATTATGTGTTTCTTCAAAGGTCACCCGATCTGCTCTGTCTTCAATCTAGTGCTGTATTCCGAGACCTGCTCGAAACATTTCATGCAGAGCGTCCGGCCGTCACGACCCGGACGTTGAACGCTCCCTGGCAATCCACTTCTTCCTTGATACCCTGACTGGCAAAATGCCTAAGAAGACGGCCAGAGGTAGATCAACTTTCCTGCGGTACGCTTTACAGTACGCCAAGAAGTACGACTGTCCTGGTATCTTTGCAACGCTTGTCCTCTTGTTGAAGGAGGACGCCCAGTCCCCAGATGTGTGGCCAAACGAGACATTCGTCACCGCTGCTCTACTCGACCTATCTGATGTTGGAAGGCTCGGTTAAGGTCTTGGAGAATGCGGGTAGTTCCGCTAATTGATCTATGCCTAAGCATTCACAATTTACAACAAAGAGCAGGTCTGATCGGGATCTTAATCACGTTGGGAGGACTTGCGGTCACCTCCCTTATCGTTCCCATTGCATGGAAATTGACGAGAAAGGATGACATACAGGGTAAAGTGTTTCACGCGGGCTTTCATTGTGAACCGTTGGATGGTACCTGAGTCTTCAGTTTACGACAAGGCTCTGCCTCGTCTTGTCTTTCCTTTGCCCAGACTCAAGTTTGGGTCTCATACGTACTCCCGATCCCTTACTAGCCTTTGTCTCAAGGGTATCATCAGTGGAAATAGATCGGCCCCGGATATCAATTTCGACTTTGACGCAGCCAACCGTTAACTGAGGAACTTCTCCAGACTCCGCTTTGTCCCCTCATCCGCCTTGTCCCAATACGGACCAAGTCCAACATTTTGAGCTTGGGTAAGAGCGTTGATGATGTAGCCCTTCAGCGGGACAGCATAGGCTGGATCGGAGTCTTCTAATGCCGTTCGCCTCTTGCCTTCAAGCGTATCTCCAGGGGTGTAAGCAGCTTTTCACAACAAGACAAGGGTCATACTCTCTATCTCCGCCCATTGGGTCAAATGCTCGTCACGCCAGGACCTGACCGTATTCCTATCTCATCGTCAGCTTGCCCTGAAGAACAGAATCTGCGACAGACTCTGATACCGACGGGTCGTCATCCGAAGCTTGAACCTCGCCTAGAACGTCCAAGAAGATGTTCACTGGTACCAATATCAGCCTAAAGCAAGCGTCGGAGGGGGTCGGCACTTACTGATCTCGCCGTCAAGCCTGCCGAATACCTGGTGATCGCCCTTATAGTCAAGTCGCATCAGCATATCTCGCCTTGCAGGCACTAACGGTCGTTAGAAGCGAGCCTACGCCCATCGCCACCGCCTTCCTCATCCTCGCATCCCCGACATAATCGAAGTTCCTCCACAGCGCGTCCAATACCTCCTCCAGCACCTTATGTCTGTCTCTGCCTTGCCTGGTTGCCGTTTCCGCCACCATTCCCAGGAATGCTTGGGGGTTGATGAGAGCTATACGTGATAAGATTTCAAGATAAGACGCGAGGATCAGGCCGGACGCCTTATCGTCCTCAAGAGCAGTTAAAACGGTTTGGAAGATGGAAGCGTCTAGAAGCAGCTGCGCGAGATGAGAGAGTGGAGCCGTGCGGACGAGAAGAGAGAGGCTTGTGAGGAGATGACGGGTAGAGTCGGAGTTAGGCTTGCTGGTGGTCATGGCCTTAGCGAATGTTGAGCAGAGTGTGGTACCGTAGGTCTATGATGATCAGAACACTGCTTGTCTCAGGCCGTCCGACTTGCTTGAATGACCCCAGCTGCATCCAGGAGGAGGTATGAGTCGACAAGGTCAAGCATCTTGTGCAGCAGATCCATGTTATCGCCAAGGATATGTAGAAGTCCGGGTAAGAGACGGATCAGGCCGGTTTGAGCTGTCGGCTGATACGGAGATGCCACATTATGCAACCCTGCCTGCCATCTAAGATCCGCTCAGCACAGTACCAGCAAGAGGCAAGCTTACAGTGCAATCCCGTCCTCTTCAAAGAAATCCTTCGCGGGTGGTCTCAGGCTCTCCTCTATTAGCGGAATGACGAGCTCCATGAGTTCGCCGGATGACTCCTTAGCGGCCTAAGGCAGACATTGAGCTTTGTCCCGCACCAAGGTGTGAAACACACCCCGACAAGCTTGGTCGTGAGGATGACAAGCGACGCCTTGAAAAGCCATTCGCCCTCTAGACCAGTTGCGCCTTGCCCTTTTGTCCCGCGTCAGCCACATCCGAACGCAGGGTAGTGAGGCTCACAAAGTCCAGGTATAGCTTGACCAAGAATTGGCAAGAAAGGCATGATCTTCACCATTTGAGTGATCTGAGCCTATCCTTAGGAAGACCGTTACCTTATCTCCGGTCCGCTCGATGACAACGCCAATGGCATCGTTGACGTAGCGCTTCCCATTCAGGGTGGACGCCTCGCCGAGCAACTTGATTCTGTCGGGTGTGAGCGTGAGATTCACGGCTTGGACGGGTGACTCACAACTCTTCAACCGCGTGCTGGAGGTGCGGGATAAAGTAGGAAACATCTAGCTCCCAGAGCTGTGCCATCAAAATCAACCAGTTGGTCGCTTCTTGGCGTCTCAACTCACATCTACACACTCCTTAATAGACACCGCCGCGGTCAGATTGACTGCTAGGTCAGACGACTCGCCACGCTCCGCCAACAGATGGACAAGCACCCGCCAAACAACAGGCAACTTCGCACAATCCTCGTCCGAAGAGACCCATTGACCGATGAGCCAAGCTAGACGGCGCTTTAGGATTCGATGCCTGCAATACAGCTGAGTGAATTACTTGAGTGGGGGAGGAAAGGCTGACAACGGTACGCCCTGTGCTAGCCAGCTGCTGGACCCGTTTAAGAAGCCATTGAAGTCCACGCCGCCGAATGAGCTGAGGGATCGACTGAGTCGGCCAAGAGCGCAGTATGTGGCCTCTCTTCGGAGAATGGTGCGTAGATCAGTCGGCGGAATAGCTGATGAAATTTAAGCGGTTTGAAAACTGCACAAGCCGTATTTACCTTCGACCTCAGCCAAAATCTTCAGCATTTCCGGTTCAATGACCTTGCTTTCGGCAGGCAAGTGCCGACACGAGTTATTCAGGTTCATGAGCACTCGCTCGGCACACGGCTGCCCCAAAAATCAGACTCTCCATACTAACCCAGAGCATTCGTATTGGCGTACCCTAAACTCAAACGCCCATGCCTCCTCGTCGTTGTCCTCCGCTATCAGCCACTCTTCCGGCTCTTCAGCCAAAGCTTCGAGATCTGTCGGTGTGAGAGGGAGAAGCTTATCAGTCAAGAGGTGAAGAGCGGAAAGAATGAAGGGCGGTGTGAAGACTGGAGAAGAGTGAGCTCTGCCTCAAGCCCAGGATGGTTCAAGTACTGAATGGGTGATCTAACGCCAGGATTGGCAGGATATCCTTGAACAAGAGCATTCCAAGCAGCAGAAAGCGCTTCGGGTAAGGGGTGTCGTCGGAGTCTATAGAAGCCGATGGTAAGTCGATAGTAGCCGAGTGGGCTGGGCGTACCGTCATTCGCGACCGCCCCGTCACTGCCCGCAACCACTCGTCCGACTTCTCCCCACCACCATCCAACCCCCGTTGTCGCACCATCAAGCTGACAGAAGCCCTTCGGGTCCAGTCCAATCATCACTCGCCACCATTTGCCAATCGCACGCAAATGCTTGTTCAGAGAAGGAAGCATCTTTGTCGTCTCGGCGGGGGGATGAGATTGGAGATGTGAGATGACTCGAAGGCGGTGGGCGTGGATCACCGGAGCATGATGGACGCTGTGATGGAGCAGGACATGAATCTAAGAAATCTCCGTCAAGACGTGTCAGTCGCATAAGATGCAGACTAACCAGGCGTAAGGATTCCTCGGTCTGCATGCCCTTGGCTTTCGCCCAATGCCACTGAGCGAAACGCGCTAGGATTCTAGCAGTATCTTAATCAGCTCTAAACGAAGACAAGTTTCAGACAAACTTGAAGGCGTATCTGCCGGCCTCCCCTAACACCCACTCGCCTTCTCCGTTCCTCTCCTTCTCGCCCCAGACCTCTAGGACTCTTCCCACAGGCGCGGCGAATACCTGCTCTAGCGTCTTCATCACCTCCGCTCCAGCTGCCACCTTGACTGTCCGCCATTCCTTCACGAGTGCGTTGATGGTCCATAGGGTATTCAGCAGCACCGTCGAGGTGGTCGACGAGGATGACGATGCGCCGAGATGGGATAGGCAGGTTAGAAGCGGGTTCAAGAGGAGTTGAGGGAGGTTGGGGAAGTGACGAGGAAGCTCGATGCGGGCGATGGCCACAAGGAGGCCAAGCTGGGGTCGGGCGATCTATCCTTGCTAAGCTGCAACCTCGGAAGCTATCACAACGGCTTACCGCGAGATCGTCCTCCTCGAGACAGCTGAAGAGACGCTGACGGATCTCAGGCTTCCGAGCTTCAGGTACCAGCCTGAGATCGTCAATGATCAGAATTACGTCTGTCCATTCTGGTAGATTACAGGCTCACAGCTTACTTCTCCACTTTGTCTTCAGCTCTCTCCCAGTGATCACCGAGGCCAAAAGACGCTCGGGTTGAGAGATCGACTGGTCCAGCGCATAGCATTGCAGGGCGATGAAAAACTCTGTAGCAGCTGTATCAGCTATGGTGTGGCTGTTTCTCATGGACGTGAAGGTGAGATAGCTCAGAGAGTGGTGACTTACCTGGCTCCTTGTAGAGGTCCATGAGCTGGTTTTGGACAGTCACATACTGCTGGTTGGAAGTCGGGTTGACCAAGAAGCCGAGTATTTCCCGGATGTCAGGAAGACTTTCGAGCATCGCAGAGAATTCGGGACGACGTCCAAGGGCTGAAACGGACTGTGACGAGAGAAGTGGAAAGGTTCAAATCTGAAACCGGTCTCAGATGAAAGCGAAGGACAAAAGTCTACAAGATCGCCACGTGTCATAATCAAGAGTTTGAAATGCAATGTTGTATTTGACAGCAGCGAAGGGGTTTACATTCCTTTCTGCCCCGCCAGCATTCACCATACCCTCCGTTTCGACATGTTCCACTCTCGGGTACACATTAAAGCTGGCGACCTAGTCATCATCTTCATTGTGAGTCTTTGCGAGAGCACAGAAAAAATCACTGCAGCTGACCATATACAGTCCCGTGATAACATGCTCTCCGTCATCGTCTCACCTGGAGAGGTTTTCCACAACAAATACGGTCGATATGCGCATGACGACATGATTGGCCAGAAATTCGGCTCGAAGGTTGGTCAGCGCTCATTCTACGTGGCTAGCGAACGCCTGACTGCGCATAGATACACTCTCCACCTCCTCATTCGGGATATGTTCACCTCCTTCGCCCAAGTCCTGAGCTATGGACCTTATCCCTTCCCCATCGAACGCAGATTCTTTACATGCCCGACATAGCCTACATCACCATGCGCCTAGGTGTCCGAGTTGGTGGGAAGGTGATTGATGCTGGGACAGGGAGTGGCAGTATGACACACAGCCTTGCGAGAGCTGCTGGCGAGAGGGGGAAGGTGAAGAGCTTCGAATATCATCGAATGAGGTATGAGAAAGCCGGGTGAGTTTGATGAGAGCAAGTGTCAGGTTCTCACCTAACGGAGCTACAGTGAGGAGTTTCGAAGTCATGGACTTGACAATGTGCATCTAGAACATCGGAACGTGTGTAAGGACGGATTTGGCGAGCTCTCGGGCGTGGAGGCAGGTCGGTGATAGTCAGAATCATCTGGATCTATACTGACGAATCGTAGTCTTCCTCGACCTTCCCGCACCCTGGGAAGCAATACCTCACGCCATCAAGACCTTCAGAGTTTGTCGGACACCATGTGCCCCAAGCCGGATGCTTATGATGAACACAGCCAGATGTCATCGCCAAGATCTGCTGCTTCAGTCCATGCATTGAACAAGTTCTCAAAACCGTTTCAACACTACGAGCCGAGGGGTTCTCAGGTGCGGCCCTTTCTTACATATCTGGGTAAAGAACCTGACAAGGGACGATTCACAGACGTATCAACCCAAGAGGTTCTCAGTCGGACACACGAGCTCGGGCAGCCCTCATCAGCGTCTCATCTCATCGACGTATCATCCATTCAGAAGCGGCTATCCGATCATGAGACAAGGAAGGAAGAGCGGAGAATCGTGCAAATGCGGACGGCAAGGGAGAAGGCTAGGAGGCAGAAGGAGGCGGCAAGGCTCGCAGCTACGGAAAATGTGAAAGAAGTCGACGAGGTCCCGAAGGAAAGCGAATTCGGACACAAGAGGAAGTTGGAGGAGGTCAATGTGGACAAGAACGAAGAGACCGATGACTTTGAGCTGAAGAAGAGGAAGGTCGACGGAGAGGGCGAAGACAATGGTGTCAAGGCACCGACTGATTTACCGCCGAGTCCAAGCAGTCCCCAAGCAGCCGCGGTCGAAGCTTCTCCCATCAACCAGAAGAAGGGTGATCTCTCCGTCACAAACGGCGACTTGCCATCTCTTCATACCACCAAAACCCGGACCCCGCCGAAATGGATCGAGCCACCGAACACCCTCTCCTCTCTTGTCCTCACAAAACCCCCAGCAGAAATGCGTGGCCATACCTCCTACCTCACCTTCGCGTCATTCTACCCGGCATCCATACGTCAACAGCTCGCTTTGCAGGAACCGTCGAGAATTGGAGTGGCGAGAGTGGCGGAGCTTGCTGGTGAGGGTGAAGGTGGGCGGAGAGAAGGTAGTGTGGATACGGAGTTTGGGAGTGAGGGTATGGATCAGGTCATGGGGACTTTGACGGAAGAGGAGATGATCGCGCTTGTGGCAGGACAATGACGTATGTGACTTTGATCGGAACTGGGCGATCTAAGAATCATGGGGACTGTTGGGATTCGAGCGGAAGACCTTATCAAAAGCTGGATATCCCGGGGATTGGCATAGGCGTGCTAACCAGTGCATTAAGCACCCAAGACATCATAGGGGGTTCTACGACCGCCGGATCCCCGAAAAATCCGGTCGTCTCAGGCTGCGGCTAAGGTTAGCCATCCTCGAACCCACCCTTAGACCTTTCTCGTCATGCTACGCCCACGCCCCACCAATGGTCTCTCTCGTCATGGCCAGTCCTGTCCTTGTATCCCTATCCCTTCATCCGGTCCCAACATTTCTACTTCTGCTTCCGGCTCGTGTGTGGCAGTGGCAGTTGCCATGTGCATCTGATCGGTGTGATTGCGCGTGTACGTGCTCCAGATACGAGCGGCAAGTGTAAGGGCCATTTTGTGAGCGTAGAGGTTGTCGGTCACCGTAAGTGGAGGTGGTGGCGCAGTGACCTGTCGTGTGGAGCTTGAGTGAGTGCTCGAAGCCTGACGCCCGCATGGCCTTGGAGCATGGCGAGAGTGGGACGGGGTTGGAATTGAGGTGCTTCCAGCTGATCGTCGGAATCCTTAGCCAGCTTTTTGTCTTCCGCGACCTGCTTCTCCATATCTGTCACCGCCTTCTGAAGCTCGTCTATCTCCTTCTTCGCTTCGTTGCTCTCGTCACCCCGATACGTGCGCGTCGCGTCCATCAACTGCTTCCTGGCATCGCGGAGGTCGATCGACGAATACAAATGGGCATTGGTGGCGGACTCCGTGAGCGATGCGGATGAGGCGGTTCTCCGAACCACGGCGGACGTCCTCCTCCATCATGTGCACCATCGTCAGCTGCTGGAGGCCCTCGACGCGCTCCATTCTCGCGTCCCTCTTATCATCGCGAGCAGCCTGTGCGGAGTGATGAGCGTCGGTGGTCCTACGGAACTGGATGAACTCGTTCTTCAGGTTCACAGCCTCCGTCGATAATACCTCCCCTTGCTGCAGCGGTCAGTGACGGTATCTGGTTCCGCCTATCACCCGATCGACTGCACGCCCAATATACCTCGTAACCGTTGGAGAGAAGAGCCTGTTTCAAATGCTCGATGGTCGTGAGGATAGCTTTCTTATGACATACGCAGTGAGGGTAACGCGTACTCTCGCCGTCGCGTCATATTCGTCTGGCCAAAGATTGTTCTTGCGGTCTGGCTCACCAGGGATGACAAAGAATAGACTGACATCGACATAGCCGGGATCACCTGGTCCACGGACGCGTTGAGCGGGGCCCTTGTAGGCGGACAAGACGGCGGCTTCAAGCATCTTGACTGCGGAGTTGGGATTGGTGTTATCGAGACTGTATACCATGAGCTCCTTAGATGAGCTGGCAGGTAGACCGATGGATAATGTTTGGGAATCGTCGGCGTTGTTGGGAGGAGGAGCGGGATGGTCGGCGAGAATGTCGGGTCCGGAAGCGGCGGCAGCTTTCGCCCAGTTGGTCGAAAAAGCCATGATGTCAAGGAGCTGTTCTACGTGAATTGGTCCGTGAGATGAAGCGGAAGAGTCAGAATGGTCTTGATTGGCTCATATAAGCGGACAATGAGGACACTCAGCGTTGGCGGATCAGCCGCGATGGCGGGAGGGTCATTGTTGCGGAAGTGGAACGGGGGACCACATGGCATCTTTGTGGAGCAGTGTACAACGTCTGAGGATCCATTCGTGGGCTCTCATGGGTGCAGCAGGATCGATGAGTCTGTACAGGCGCGGCAGGAATGATGTGAGTAGGTGGTGAAGGGACTCTTTTCGGGTAATGCAATTGCAAATGCCGTCACTCCCGGTAAGGGCAGCGCCTTCTGGGCCGGGTCACTCCCGTAATGGGCGGCGCACTCTCGGGAGAGGGGAGGCCACGACTATGGAGGGTCGAGAGGATGATGACCTCGAGTGGGGAGAGCGATAGACAAATCAGAGGACCACCGGTGCAATTCATGAGAGAAGATACGGACGAGGCCTTCCCTGAGACGACCGACAATCCGCTTCCTCCGCTTACGTTCTCTATCCGTCGAGCCTCTTCGATGGCCCCCACACCTGTATGAGGGTGTAGGCTCGGGACAAATTTGGCACGTGAGGAAGCTGGAGAGTCGGTCGTCCTCCGTTCGTGACGGGTTCGATGTCCTCGACAGACTGCAACCGGGGCTTTTCGACGGGGAGGGAAACGGCTCGGCAGGTGACAGCGACGAGCATAACGAGCAGCGCAAGCGCGATGCGGGCAAAGACCTTGTTGTACGTATTGGTGCAGTGCATGACGGCTACTATATGACTGCGGTATGTATAAAGGTAAAGGTAAAGGCGAAGGTGAGACATCCCAGAGAGCTTGCTTGCATAATCGGTCATAGACGTACACAGCCAAACAGGGACGACCTGCGGTTTCTGAGGTGATTTGATTTGAGTCTCTCTTTGCATTTTCTATCCCACTTTTTCCAGCTTCTCAAACGGACATGGAGTCGGCGAACAAGACACCTCCAGCCGTGCAACCAACCGATGCGACCGAGACAGGAAGCGTAACGAAAGTCACAGACTTTCCACGAAGGTTTTCAAGCAACACCAGGGGTAGGCACAGTATAGGAGATGTATATGTGGAGTGAAGTAGAATTGAGCGCAGGTCACTCCCGAAGGTAGCGCCGCGGTTGGGGGTCCTTTTGTCGGGGCCTGGACCTCGCACTTGATGTCGATGACACAGGAGGCTCGGTTCGTGGTCATGGAAGGGCAGGTGGACAGGGGGAGTCGGTTGTCAGAGTCGGAGGGGTTTGGAGAGGGGAGGTCGGGTGGTTCGATTTCTTGATCGATTTTGAGATGATGCATGGATAGCGGCGACTTGAAACGTGAAGTGAAGTATAGCACGTGTATCCATCCGTGACGTAGTCATTCTGTCTGCTTCGATGCACACGCAACAGAGAAAAGACAGGGTATGAGTCATTATAGTCGGCAAAATGTCCAATATCCGAGACAGTCGTTGGATCGCTGTCTAATATGAGGGCGGAGCCTGAACAATATATCAGCAAGGTGCAGGCAAAGCAAGCGGTGGTTCATAACTCACTGCTCCTGGCGGAAGAACGGACGTGTGACTACTTGCTGTAACGGGACTGACCAGCTGATTGCGGGAAGAACTGCGGCGTGCGTGTCGCGATACTCTGCGGACGGGATCATGGGGTACGGCCTGGCCACCGACAGGTACAGGGCCAGTATCGACTAAGGAGACGCCCCGGCCATGTGCTGCAGCTTGTCGACTTCGGGGTGGAGGCTGGACGGGAGAGACGGCATGCTGTGGCTCAGCGTAGACTGGGCTGCTGTACTGTCCCGGCTGGATGAAGCCCGGCTCAGGAGACGAGTTTGACGAGCGGAAGGGGAAGTGGGGTGGAAGTATGGGTTGCTCGGCTTCGTCAATGAAGCTCTCGTTCGAGTATGGTTGGTATGGGCTATATGGGGCACTACTTTGAGAAAAGCTCGAAGGATCGTCCGACGGGCCTCGTTCGAGATTCCTTAGAGGAGGTACTGATGCGCCAGACTCGGCTGAGGAGCCGGGTGAGGGATCCCGCCCTATTATGGGGACGGTACGAGCAGCTGGGAGAGCTAGTTGCGACATGCTGGCCGGGTCGACCCTGGTCTCCACGGTAGGCGATGCGTATTGCGACATCGAAGCGAAGCTCTGGCTCTGTCTGAAGAGGGGATTGCTCTCGTTGGTACCTAAGGCGCTAGTACATGTCTCGCTTGTCGATGCCATGGAGTACCGATTAGATGATAGACCACTGGGGAATTATTAGCTTATCCGGATTTGGAAACCTGCACAAACCCTTTCGGCGAATTTGACCTTTGTACAACATCGTACAGCTGAGAGTCCCTTGACTGAGTCCCGGTCTGCCATCTTCGTTCCCTCTCGAAGTCCACCCAACGCTTCATGACAATGCTACTCGAGTCGAATCTGCCCTCCTTGTCTGCATGTGACTGCTCCTTTTGCTCGCCGACAATCTTCCTCGTTTCACCCCACGTGAAGTCGTCCATATGCCAGAACGCATAGGCCGGGAGAATCAAATTCCAGACCGGCAAAGAGAGGAGATACATGAGCATCCAGCCGACATAGGCGACCTTTCGCGAGGTGATGACGATGAGGACACCTGGCAGACCGAGAATGAAGGCGAGCAGGATGAGGGAAACGATCGGTTTCGCGATGTGAGTGACGGTTTGAGGGATGATGGAGACGACAATGATGTAAATTGTGAAGGAGATCGCAGCCGGGAGGACCATGGTACCGACCAGGTCCATGAATACGACAAACTGCATCGAGAAGCAAAACGTGCCGCACAGGTCTCGTACGAGCATGAGTTCGAATAGGTTGTGAACGGTCGAGTTGATCCAGCGTCGTCGTTGTGAGAGGAGGATGCGGAAGGTGTCTGGAACGATCGTCTTGCATACCGCTTGAGGACAGAATACCATCTTGCGTTTTGGGAAGGTCTTGAGCATGAGCGTTGAGAGATATCGGTCCTCGCCCAGTAGCAAAAGGTTCTTTTTGTGCAAGGTGTCGACCACGTTCTCTGAGTAATGCTCGCAGATGTCGGGATTGGCGAGGATCGGGACCCAATACCCGCGATCGCCTTTTGGCGCCTTGATCCGGTACATGCTGAAACATCCCGGCAGACAGGTGACACCGCCAAAGACGGATTCGAAAGCCTTGGTGAGGTGATGAGAGATATAGTACTCAAACACTACGTACATCAGATAAGAACCATCGTTTCGGGAATAGCCTACCTTGAATCATGGTCACGTAGGTCTCGGCCTTGTTGGCGATCTTAGTCTCTCCGCAAAGACCCATGATCTCCGTATCATTCACCATACAAGCGTTCATCCGTGTAAGCGAGTCAGGGAACACCTTGGTGTCCGCATCGACGCATAGAACCGTCTCGTAACGATCTGGCGTTATACCGGTACATCGCCAGAGCGAATTGAAAAACTCGTAATCGAAAGTCGTCATCCGCTCGTCAAACATCACCTTCTGCAGGAAGCTCATAAGGATAATCTGGGAGTCGCGTTTCCCTCGGTTTCCAGGCTTCGCCTCGTTACGCTCAAGGGGGTTGCCTGTCTTTGCTACGAGCACCATCGGTACACGCTGTTGCTTGGAGGGCTCGACGGTTTCGGGATCGTAGGAGTAAAAGCCCGCGTACACCTTCGCCATGTTGTGACGCTTGTGACCGTCTGCGATAGCCACATACGAGTGCGCCTGAACCTCGTCTGCGGGATCGACGAGTTCCTTCATCATGCCTAGGACAATATCCGGGGTGTATTGCTTCGAGCCGGATCCTCGAACCATACCATCGCAGATAACGAGGATTACCTTGTGACTGTTCGGATAATCGGTTGTCGCGAGCGAGTCGAGTGTGGTACGCAGACCCTCAACTGACTCCGAATAGGCGGTGACGAGGCAAATCGTATGGACGAGAGGAAATTGGAAAGGCTCGAAGTCTGGAGCAGGCTGAGGAACGACGTTGCCCATTGGAAACGGGCAATTCGTCGGATTATTCGACGAGTGATCGGAAAGTGACAAGCCGGAGTCATCCCTGAACGGTAACGAGGTCGAGCTTCTCGAGTTGCGCAGCATGGGCGAACCCGGCGGAGTGATGTGTAGACCTGGACCGAGCTTGTTGCCGTACATGCTGGGCGCTTGTCGACGCCCTGCATCAGTGACCATGCCGTAGGCGGTAGAGGGACGAGAGGAAGCAACCAGCATTGGCTCAGCCTTGCTGTATCGAGAAGTCGTGGGCAGGAAGACGGTCTTGCGTTGAGCGGCATTTCCTCCACGAGCATTGTTCGCTGCGTTCGGCCGCAGATACCCTGGAGCTGCTCGGTAGATGTCATCCGTCCAATTTTCGATTTCCGCAGCTCGCTTCATCCTTTGCTGATAGCTTTCGCCTTCGAAGTTTCCGAGCCGCCAGCTGAGGAACCAGCCAAATACGACCGCCATGCCAAATTTGATTATGACCGCACCCAGGATGAAGGCCAGCGAGACATAGAGTACAATGTCCGAGGCGACACAACCGATCGAGATGGAGTCGATGAATCCTACTTGGATGACATCGGCCATACAGGTGGCATAGCTAGTGAGACCGGCTCGCTCGATGTAAGCCGTGATATCTTGACCTGCAAAAGTCTCATTGCGAGTCTTGATGGTGTCAAAGAAGGAGGGATAAGCGACTTGTGATGTGTCAAGCCAGTTGAGCAAGTCCATATCGATGACCACCCTACGTTACATTAGCATGTAATCCCAGCTGGTGAAACTAACGATTTGTAAACAGCCAAATTTCGTTTCTTGTCCTCAACTCGGGGCCAAGTGTAATAAATCTGTGCAGTGGGAGTGTTTTGTTCGAAATTTGTGCGAGCTGCAACTGAGGTGTGGCAATTGAGATTGTCTGGATAGCCGGTATTGTTCACAGGAGATGTGCCGTTCTGGTCGTGGATGTTGCAGGGAAAATACCAAGCCATCTGGTTGCCTTTGTGGTTGATGCCGGTACCTTCCGCAGGCGTGATGACATTGAGGCAGTTTTTGTTGACATTTTGAAAGAGGAAGCTCGCGTCTTTCCCGCCGGCCATATATTGATCCATGTACAGAGGCGATGTCGTGCCGTTGAAGATCGTCCCTGCCGCTGGATGCCGCCAGGTAGAAAAGTCGTAATCATAACCGTTGATGACGAGCGACCCGTTGTTGACTTGACCACCCGGGATCCTCAGCTTTTGCGTACCACAGACTGTTTGAGTAAAGCCGAAGGTGAGGAAACCGACCAGTCCCATGAGGAACAAGACGATCCCGACGATGCCCATCTTCTCTCGCCAGGCCCGCTGTGCTTCTGGCGTCCGCTTGCTAAAGACACCGCGGAGAACGAAGCCTGGTATCCAGCAGGTAAGCAGGAAGCAGTACACCATCCACGCGTCTTTTGGTCCCGGCGCGAAATTGCCCAGGCAGCCAACGCGTTCCTCATGATTCCGACTTCCGCCGCCCGCTCGGTTTGTCAGAGAAGCATTCGGCGCTCGCGGGTTTGCCGCAGAGGCTTTTCTGCGGATCGTCGCACCTCTCTTGAAGATGTTGAGCCCAGATTGCTGATCCGCATCATCGGACTCCCTCGCCAGGAGGGATTTACCACGTCGCAGATTCGCGCCGGCTGGTCGTTGATTGCCTCCACCACTTGGCCGCTGATTGTAAGGCTGATTGCCGGTTGCTGTCGAAGGTAAGCAAAGTGGACCAGGGTCAGAAGCATAACATACAGCTCGGTAACACGTTCATCCCATCCTCCGCGGCGTGCTCCCGATAATGCCAGAGGCGATGATTCGGGTCTATCCGCTCTCTCTCCGGCTTCACCATGCTCTTCTTTCTCCGCACATCCGCTCCATTACTGGCAGAGAAGCCGGCGTCATTGTAGCTATCATCGTACCGGAGAGGGGGTGCGGTAGGAATGGCGCCTGACGAATTGGATTTGGTGGGAGCAAGGGACAGCTTGGAAGCCGTGCCCTTGGAGGGAGGGGGAGGAGGCTGTTCATCCCGCCCAACTCGGCGCGAGGGTGGAATCTCTTGAAAGGATACGTTTTGTGATAATGGGAGGGGTCGAGCCATGATGAGGGGACGAGAGAGAGAGAGAGGTGTTTAGGGGCGGATCGATGGGTTGAGTAATGGATGTTTGGTGGCGCGATCAAAAGGTCATATCCGTTAGGGGATCGTCAAGAGAAGGTGATTGTAGTCGGTGCGGCCGAGGAAGGATGGCGACGTGATCTATCCAGGGACGCGAGTGTAAGCGATTTCGGAAGGGGGGATGCGAGGCAAGCTAGACAAAGGAGGACAAGTCAATGCAGAGATGGTTGATTCGATCGGAGCCTTCTGAGGCTGACGAACCTCCGCCTGCAGAACGCTTAATACAGAACGAAGCCTGGTGAAGGATCAAACAGCCAATGGAAGAAGGAAACAACAGCGGTGAAAGGAAGTGAGGCCAGAACGCGGAACCGGGTGGTCAAGGGGGGCAGGACAGGAACGGGGTTATTGGTGTCGCGGCAGTACTCACCAATAACCAGTCCGACCGCTTCCGCTTCTCGGGTTCTTGCGATACCTCGCACAATCCTCTTCTCCTTTACTAGCGGGTGTCGAAATGCCGATCGGATGAGCGGATACTTGGGCGGGAGGAAGAATGGGTTGACCGAGGCTGTGCTGCGGAATTAGATTTCAATCGAGCCGGGACCGACGGGGTTGATCATTTGTTTACAAGCTGCACTGACTTATGAGAAGGAGAATGATGAGGAGACTGGAAGATGAGATGGCGGCAAGAGAGGGATGGAATGCGGTGTTGGTAAGGAGAAACGTCAGGGGCTTTGGACCTTCGGGATGTTTGCCACACGGCCCAAGACGCCCGGGACTATAACGGATGATTACCTTTACGAGACAGGGTTCAATGTGGCACTGTACGAATCGCAGGTGCCTATCTCAGGGACACCGGCATTACGTACCCGATCATTTTTCTTTTGATGAACGGCCACCAGGAGGGACGGTGTCAGTAGCTTTTGTCAGTAGCTTATCCGGAGGTTCCCAAGCGATTGGGCGACCTGATCTGAGAAGCAAACGGGCTTACCAATAGCACAACACAATAGCGCTCGGCTGCTCGTTCTCCTTTACGTACGAGCACGTGTATATTGTCGAGTTCTCTCAGGTTTTGATGCATATGTTCCTCTGAGAGCCATTCCAACCAAAACAAACTGTACATGTCCATACTGCCAAAATGCCTATGCTGTGAGTCGTTATCTTTTCCCGCCCTCTTAGGTACACTCACTCCTGGTGTGATCCAGAACCGAACCGTCGAAACGGTATTCACCGTTCAAACCCGTCCCCTTCCCCAACCGGACATGGCCGGACAAGACGAGCAAGAAACCGCCCATCTGGCTGTCCACCGACCTGCGAGATGGGAACCAGTCACTCGCAAATCGTACGTCTCTCATCTGCTCATCAAGCCTAGTCAAGCCCAAGCTGATGCGTTAACATAGCAATGTCGAACCAACAAAAAATGCGCTTCTTCCGGTTCCTCGTCCAAACCGGGTTCAAGGAGATTGAGGTGTCCTACCCCGCTGCCTCGGACACCGACTTCGTTTTCTGTCGAGAGCTCCTGAATGGTGGAGAGGTACCGGACGACGTATGGATTCAGGTGAGATAGGGCATACCTCGCGGTGAAATACTCGCTGATGGGGGATCAGGTGCTCACGCCTGCAAGAGCGGATCTGATCAAGCGGACATTTGAAGCTACGGCGGGACTGAAACATGTCATCATACATATGTATAACGCGACGAGCTGCCTGTTTAGGGAGGTGGTCTTCAACAATGACAGGGACGAGACTATCAAGTGAGTCCTTCGGTTTGATGAGGAATTGCAGTTGATGGAAGGGTAGACTAGCGGTGGATCACACGAAGCTGGTTCGAGAGCTCGCTGAGCAGTATGCGGTTTCTGTGAGCCGACATTGGTCACGACATATGGTCGAGGCTGACGAGGTGTAGCATGGAACCAACTTCCGATATGAGTACTCGCCGGAGACATTCTCACAAACGGAGACAGAGTACGCGGCGGAGATCTGTGAGGCGGTGAAGAAGACTTGGCTGGCGGGGGCGAAGAGTGTTTGGGCGGATGGGAGGCATGAGGATAGGATCATCTTTGTGCGTCATGGCTCGCATTTTGAACATGTCCCAGCTCATAAAGAGATAGAATCTCCCTGCGACGGTTGAGATCTCGACACCCAACTGTTTCGCCGATCAAGTGGGCTATCCAGCTGGATCAGAGGAATGGGCTGATGGGACCAGGTGGAGCGCTTTTGCGTGATGATCAGCCAACGGGAAAAATGCATCATCAGTCTGCATACACATAATGACAGAGGTGCGTGATACGTAACGAGACAAGGAGCGTGCTCATGTGCCCAAACAGGCTGTGCTGTTGCCGCTGCCGAACTGGGTATGCTCGCTGGCGCCGACCGGATCGAAGGCACCGTCCTCGGCAACGGCGAGCGGACGGGGAACGTCGATCTCGTTACCCTTGCCATGAATTTCTACTCGCAAGGAATTGTATCCAATCTTGACTTTTCCGACATGTTCTCCGTCATCGACACAGTCGTCGAATGCACGGGCCTTCCCGTGCATCCTCGGCATCCGTACGCTGGCGAGCTTGTCTTCACCGCGTTCTCTGGGAGCCACCAGGATGCCATCAAGAAGGGCTTCGAGGCGCAGCTGGCCAGGGAAAAGAAGGGCGACAAGCTTTGGAGCATGCCTTATCTCGCTATCGATCCGGCAGATGTTGGCTGCACGTACGAGGCGGTCATTCGAGTCAACTCGCAGTCCGGCAAAGGAGGGCGAGCCTCGATATAATCAATATATAAATGTTTGGCTAATGTCCCGCAGTATCGCATACATCGTCAAGTCAGCGCTTGCTCTGGACTTACCAAGGCGGATGCAGATCTCGTTCTACGGGGTTATCCAAGAGAGATCTGAGGCTTCCGGAAAGGAGATGACGTCAAAAGACATCACAACTGCCTTCCGGCAAACGTACCATCTCGGAGGATCTATCTACGACGGCCGTCTAGTCCTCAAATCCTTCACCACCGTCGACATCCGCTCTCCAGTCGCCTCGACTGCCGCGACACCCGAGATGAGCCCCAATCCCGATCATCAACCTGATTCTCGCATTGGGTCAATCTCTCTGTCAAACGGCCGTCCAGAAGCAAGTCCGGACAGGGCGAAACGCCTGACCGCGAAGATCCTCGTCGACGGCAAGATCCGGGATGTTGCTGGTGAAGGCAATGGTCCGCTTTCCTCCCTCCTCGATGCGCTTTCTGCGGATCTGAACATTACCCTTTCTATCCGAGAGTACACCGAGCACGGTGTGGGCGCGGGATCCGATGTCAAGGCTGCCACATACGTGGAGCTGATTCCGCCAAATGCCGACCCGAGGGATAAGTCTCGAGGCGGGTATTGGGGCGTTGGGGTGGATGCGGACATCACAGCCAGTGGACTCAAGGCGGTGGTATCAGCTGCGAATGGGTATCTGGATCGGGAGCGGATTCAAGTGCCGAAATCGAGCTGAGAGCGATCTTATCTACATAGCAAAAATCAGCGGAAGCATGCATCCGCAATGTCCTGTATGTCGGCTTAGATCCCGGCCACCCACGCCGCATCCTACCCTGGGCGGCATGAGAGCCTCAAGGATGCAATTGTTATCTGCAAGACTTTTTTCACCGCTTCATTCTGAAGCATACTCGCAAGTGGTGATCGCATGACAAATCGGGCAAAACCGTTATCAAATCCGGGATATTCCGTATCACCCGACCTGGTCCTTCCATCTCTCATCTGATTGGCAGGATTCCTTGTGCACGTCGAGCTCGATGGAACGCCATGCCGGCTGAGGAAACCGGCGATCTTTCGGACGTAGAATCTGGATGGCGATCTGTCGACTCGAAGATCGATGACACGTGCAACAACGTGGCTGCAACAATATGATCAGCCCCGAGCTCCTGATCGACATCAGCAATCGATGTCGATACGACTCATTACCGATGAAGGCTGCAACCTCTGGGAGTCAATACCGAACAATCGAAACTGAAGACCACGGCTCATTTCGCAAGGGACTCAGTGAGGAATCCGTGAAACAACTCGGATCGGCTGAATATCATGACAAGCAACGGTAATCTTCGACGGCCCTGCAAGCTGCAACACCCAACATGCAAGTAACGGACACAAGCGGGCGATTTCGCGCACAATAAACCTCCCAGACCAAGTTGTCGCCGGTGGTTTACCGAAGCCGCCCCGTCCAGCTCACACAAAGCGATTGCAATTCCGCCCGGTTCTGTCTTCCCATCCCGGAACTAATCTAGGTGGGTCTCACCGTCCTACAAAGTAAGGACGAGCCCCAGTCGCAATGACAATGCCCCACGGCCGACCCCTCATGTCGCGAAGCACAAGTATCGAGTCTGTGAGCCTCAGGCGAACATCGATGTCAACCTAGAAAGGCGCGACCTCCTGGCGGCGCCAGGCTTCTCCAACGGCAACTCTTGCTGGCGGGACGGCCGTAAAGGCACCTGGCGCGACACTCTCTGTGTCCTTGTCTGTTTGCTTTGATGGATTCTTATTGGATACCGACCATAGGAATTCAGGCCGACGCCAACCTCAGTGTGAGGAAGCGATACTTCGGCTCGGGACCTGCTCTCCTCGACGGCACCCCTTGTACGAGAGATGGCCACGACGGCTTCTGGCAAGACGAGGTGTGCGTCTTCATAAGTCCAGAAGCTTCATCTGGCTCTGCAGCATGACTTAACTGTTTGCTAGGCCAACGTGGGAATTGCCATCACGACCGCCGGGGTCTTCGGCGACATCGTCGTGCGTAGCCCATAATACGCTGCTATGGCCTATCGCTGACGGACCATCAGCCTGGCCGCGGTGTAGGCTTTGTCAACCAGCTTGGGTGGCCTCAACGGACTTGATCTCGGGCAGATGGACAGCGGTCTGACTGGTCCCGTGAACAGGGTCGTGAGTCTCTCATCTTTCCCAGTCTTCACTAAGGCCGATATCACCATGCAGCTCGGCGGCTCGAAGCCACTTGGCGTGATTATTCCCTCTAGCGGTAGATCGCGTTGACGATGCTCCAGCTCTGACCGTGTCTGCGTTATCCGTCCGAATGCCCAATACCGCTCGTAGATATCCCATGACCCTTGAACTATGCAACGGGGTTTGTCCTAGCTCGTTGATATCTGCCTCTGTATTGCGACATGCTCCAACAAAGTGAACGAGAAGGAGGCGACTGCCTTATCGTATCGGCTGTTCAGCTATTGTTCCGCTCTCTGGCGATGAGAAGTAGGTTCAACCGCCACGTGGGAAATCAATGGCTGAAAATGTTAGATTCGAGCACCCTTTGGTGAAGATGCAAGACGTATATATACAAGTATGATGTATGTATGTAGGTATGAATGTCCGAGGTGATAGGGGAAGCTGCCAACTAGGCCTGTTAGCTAGCTTGATAGGCGAGTAAGATCATACGCCTTCAACATGAAAGACGGGTCTGATCTTCGTCCGTGTAGGTAAACCCCTTCCTCCTCACCTTGTCAAGTCACCATTCTCCGCTTCGAGATGCTATTCGAGGATTCGGGATAGCACAATGAGTCAAACCGCACTTGATCGATTCGCAGGCGAGCTCGTCGCCTCGTTCACCCCGCAACTTGCGGACGACCGGGACGCTCGGGAACATGTCGTGAGCGAGCTCCGAGCGGACACCCATGGTGGAACTCGGAAAGAGTGGGCAGATGTCAAGGGGTCCCTCGATGGGTCTGCTCTAGCACCTGCTCATGTGAGGCGAGCTGACTATCTGCAGACTCGCTCGGACAGCCAGCATAAGGGTGCAATCCTATCTTGCTGAGGCATTGGAGAAGGCTACTCGTGCGTTGGAAGGGCATCGAAGGAGAGGCGGGACGGGATGGGTGGGAGACATGCCAGTCAAGGTATCCTGACTGCTCAGAATCGGTGCAAGGAGCTGACATGGATCAGATGTCGAATCTCCCACAACATGTCCAGCTCCTGGTAAGTATCCTTCCACTCCAATCCACACTTTCTCTGACAGCTGGCAGCTCAATCTCGCCAAGCGCCCCACCTCCATCACCCATGAGCTCGCATATGACTACCTCCACCGTGTTTCCGCGACCGACCCGACGTCTGAGCAAGTCCTGTATCATGAGATCATGGCTGAGCCTTTTTCCGGGGATCACTGGGGTTCAGGCTTCGATGAAGAGGTCCAGGAGGGTTGGACGGATAGCGAGTCTGATGACGAAGATGAGGAGGTCTTGACGCCCAGCAGGAAGGTGCTACGAATTCAGAGGGCTTCGACGAGGTTCAGGGAGACGGAGGAAGTGGAAGATCATGGGGAGGATCGGATGAGAGCGGCGCTGGAGGTTCTAAGGGAGTTTGCGAGAGGAGCATACTGGAGGGATGGAGGGCTGTATGTGGAGCGGATGCAGGAGGGTCTGCAAGGATGGCGGCAGATTACGACTGGGACCAATGCGATGTCTCTGGCTCTGGCGCTTGACGCATCGTCAAGGCAATCCAGGCGCAAGGTAAGGCTCATCTTATAATTGTGAAACCGCTGCTCACGATCAGATCTAGGCTATTTCGTCTCAACAGCTCCAGCGAGAATTGCTGTTCGCCCTCTCTGGTCGACCAGGCATCATGTTTACGTTTGACCCCACGGGCAAATGCTTGGTGAGGCACTTTACCCTTGGACTAGCTGATTTACTTCCAGGTCATAGCGGATCACCCTGACGTAAGGCAATTCTCGCCGACTGCTCTCGAAGCCATTCTCGAGACCTTTCGAACTCGGTCGACCCAAGCAGCTACCCTCCGAGCATTCGTCGCCGAAGCGCTTCGACCCGTCGCCTCTTCTTCACGGACTCCACCGCGGTATAGCCGAACTAAACAGGCCTTTGCAGAAGAATGTCGAGCGGTCTTGGAGAGATTCGGGCACTGGGTCGCCGATCTGGAGGCGTCATTCTCCCTCGGTATGACGGGCAGCGCTTCCTCGAAAACCGTTCCGGGTGTACCTGCTGTCACAACACCACTCTTGCTCAAACTCGAGCTCGAAGCAGCTTTCGGCAGGATACTGGAACATCTCTCTGACCTCCTCCCGCATGTCGACTCGCCCACGCTTCTCCTGAATACTGTCTACTCAACACTCGAGGCGATCCGACCCTCTTCCAAGTCGGAGGAGCTGAAGGCTTTGATCGACATCTTCATGCAATCAGCCGCTCCCCTGTGGTCGATGCTCGGCGACTGGATCAACCGCGGTATCCCGATTCCGAGCAGTCTGACCGCAGTCGACGATGAATACGCACAGAACCAGACTGACGAAGAAAGGAGTCTCGACCCAGAGTTCTTCATCAAGCGCGATCGGGATGTGTCGTGGGCGGACGAGGACTTCTGGGAGGCGGGTTTTATCGATGGTGATGGTGGATGGCCGATTTGGCTCTCCCAGGGCGACACGAGGGAAGCCGTGATGGAGTGTGGCAAAGCGAGGGGCCTTCTGAGGGGTCTCGTTGGATCGTCGGGAGAGGCGGAGGATTGGCCGAGCCTTCCCGAGGTTCTCCATGCGGTACAGAGCGTAAAGCCGGCATCATCTGAACTCGTTATCGCCCAAGCGATCTCGTCCTACCTATCGCCAATCTGCCAACTGACCCAGTACCGGCTCCGTCGAGTCCTTGAGGAAGAGTGCGGGTTGCAGGAACACCTCGATGCGATTGAGGGCGTGACGTACATGCGAGGTTTCGTTGTCTTGGACGGATGGTCCAGGTGGCTCACCAGTCAGGTGAGCCCTTCACGAAAATGTCTATATTCGGCACTGATGGCTCGATAAAGATGCAGAAGAAACGACGATGGGCCGACTTCCACGTTTTGACCGGGACTTTACGAGACACGATGGAGAGCGAAGGCGAGATATGGATGAACCCGGCAGCTGTCAGGCTACGAATGAAGGGACAAACAGGATCAACCTCAGGTCCAAGAGCTCTAGCGTCTATACGAGCGGAGTACCAGGTGCGCACATCTTTCCGTAGATCATGAAAGCTGAAGCAGTCTAGGTCCCCTTTCCGCTCTCCCAGCTCTTCACGGCCACATCCATGAGCCTTCGTGTAGAAGTCTTCGCTTTCCTCCTTCAGGTCCAGCACGCGCGCCACACTCTTGCTGAGGCTACACAGCTCAGTAGTAACGGTACAAAAGCACTATCCGGCTTGCGGCATCGGCTGGTCTGGCTGATTAAGTATGCCAGGTCATCTTGACTTCGATTTAGGAAGAGCTGAGAGCGAAGTAGCGCGGTGTGGGTCTGGTTGACGGAGCGGGTAATCGATTTGCAAATAAAAAAATATCGAGAAAGCCTGGCTGGATTGACGTCCCTTCGAGCAATGATCGCTTTGGAGCTCGAGAAGTACGTCGCAGGCCTGACGTGAGAATAGCAAGCTGATGGGATTTCACAGTACCCGCCAGATTCGAGACTTCTGCTTCCTACATCCGAAGGTATAGCTATCATATTCATGAGATAATCAAGCTGCCTTACAGAGCAGACTTCCGATCTACACGAAAGCCTCATGTGCATCCTCGAGATGACCGGCGACCTTAGTGATCTCTTCACAGCTCCCGCCCGAGATGCGAAAGTGGAAGCTGCGAATCGTCCTGAACCTGTGCTGGTCGTCGTAGGCCGAAGTCGGCGGCGCAGACGACGGAGGAAGGACGAGACCTCTTCCGATGAATCGGACAACGAAGCGGAAGCCGGAGAGAATGTGGCAGGTGAGGTGCGCGCGGTCGATCCGACGGACACTGTAAGCCAGATGAAAGGAGAACTCGACGAGCATGTTCGAGCGCTACGGAAAGGGGTGGAAGGGCTAGCTGAAGAGGGAGAGCGAGGGTCCGGATCTGGGGAGCAGAGGGGAACTTGGGGGATGTTGGCTCTTGCACTAGAGGATTGGAGATGAATTGTGCTGCTCTGCAATGACGAGTTGGACTAAGTGGGTTGGGGTTATCACTTGTATGTGGTGGACAGCGTCGGTCAGTCCCATATCGCCTCAGGCCGTCCTGTATCTGATCATGCTTGTAGACCATGCGTCGCGTAATTCGGTCATTATCAAGGGATATGAGAAAGGCCTCGCCGCTCAAAACGCATTGGCGTGATTCAGTCATTGTTAATAGGGATAAGAGATGCTGCTTGCTGCTCCAACATGCATCGAAAACAACACAAGCTCTCCTTCCTCTGCTGTGTTACAGCATCTTCCCCAAGTCAATCCCCAGCGCCTTCGCCAGCTGCATGACCTAGCCCTCTCTCATGAGCAAGCTCAAGCGATGACGCAACTCGGACAAACCTCCCACCAACCCCCTTGCTGCTGAACCCAACCTAATTCCCGCCGTAACGCCCCGTCTCTCCGCTTGATCTCGATCTCGTATGTCGCTGCTCCTGTGGAGGGGATCGGGTAGCTCCAGCGTAATGTCTGTCCGCGGATGGTGCATGTTCCCGCTGAGACGCGCACGTCGATACTGAGCTGGAGGGGGATTGTCGATGGCTTGCCGTTTGAGGGTGAGGGAGTGGCGGACTCGCGCAGGAGTGACACATTGGAAGCGTTCCGCTTGGTGGAGTCGAAGTCGTCTGAAGTGCCGTAAGGTGCAAGCGAGGCGGCGTAGTGGACAAAGGGGACGTAGATCTCCGTGACGAGCTCCTCCCCTTCTGCAGTCCTGGGGATATCATCCGCCCGTACTCGAACCTTTAGACGGAAGCTCGTGGAGGCAATGTCGAAGTCTATCCGCTCGGGAGTACCGACCGTAGAGATGGGATAAGGCCTGCAAACAGCTGCCACCGCTCGCGAGCCTTCCAAGATGAGCGAAGCGGTCACTCCTTCGCCAGACTCGATTGAGGTGGGCGAGAATGACGATTGCGGTGCTCGAACGGGCGGCGCAAGTGTGGCTGATGAGGATGTTGAAGGGGAACCAGAGGCAAACGAGGTGTCGAGATTGTTGCCCTTAGAAAACGAGCTTTGCGACGAGGCTTTGCCTTCGTCCTGGTAGATCTCCCTCTTCTCGATATCGTCTGGGCTCCATATTGAGAGATCCTCGCCGTTCCTGAAAACGTCAGCGAGAAAAAAAAACCAAAAAAAAGGCGGCAGTTACCAGAGGTCTCCCCACTGATGCGAGTTATCCGGGACATACGTCCAGATCGTGTAGTCCAGGCAATTCGTCCCGTCCGTGGCGTTCAAAGAGCAATCCCATGCCTTCTGCTGCGACGAGTAGTCGCCCTCGCCTTTGCCGCCGTCAACGAATCCGTAAGCCTTTTTGCCATCCTGTGCAGGAATCAGACTCAAGCCTCTTGGTTGAAAAGGTCAAACCCACCATATCATAAGGACAGCCAATTTCTCCGATAAGCGTAGGATATTGGCCGTAAGCGTCCGTTGTGTCCTTCTGCAGTACTCCCAGCTGGTCCTGGATTGATTTCCGAATGGCCGCATCCCCAACCTTGACCGCCTGAAGGACCGACCAGTACTTGCCCCTCAGTATACCCAGGGCATCCGCATTGAACCAATTCCAATGCTTCGTCATGAGAGTCAACCCGTCGTAGTAATGCGGAACAGCGCAGGCTCGTCCCCTGAGGAAGGATTCGGGCAGATTGGGCGGGACTTCGAAGACGGGAGGTTGGAGGAAGTGGATCGCCTCGGGATGGTGTAGACGGATACGTGAGGCGTAGGAGAACCAGTGCATCCGCCAGAAATCTGCGCAGAAGTTGACTTTGGTGCTGGGATCGGAGGGACGGGTAAGGAAGTAGTCGGGTTTGAGGAGCTTCGAGGTCTCGATGTCCCAAACGCCATGTTGCGCCCAGACTAGCAGAGTCAGTATAGTCTGAAAGCTACTTTACTCACTGCACGTCCCCAATTTCCACTCCTTTCCCCTTGTCCATCCCCACTTGCCGCCCCCTCTTGTCGCCTCATCCTCGGGCTCCAACCATAACTTCTTGCCCTTCGGATCCAATACCTGCGTCCCCGCATTCTTCGGTCCCAACTGCGTAAAGTCATACACTTGGACCTCAACCGGCTCCCCCATCCCCAACCTCATCCCGTCGAATGGTGTCGGACTCGGCCCTTTCTTTAACCTCTGAGATGCAGGGATGATACCCAGGTTTTCTCGGCCGATCATCCCTTCCCCAGGCTCGTTCATGCTGTCCCACCCAAGCACCACCTCCTCGAATAATCCCAGCTCCTGCGAGATCCGTTTTGCCAATGCGCCGACAGCATCGATATAATGGTTCTGAAGGTAGTCCTGGATATTGACTCCATCGATGATACAGTTGGGGGCATAGGTTTTGCCGGCGAAGAAGAGCGTGAACATGGTCTGGCTGACGAGATGGGTGTAGTTGGTCGACCAGATCATTTGTGGGAAGGTGGATGGTTTCGGGTTCTCGAGAGAGGGGTACTCATGGTGAAGCAGTGCGGCGTATGTTGTGCTCATTTGATAGGGGTCGATACCGCAGGCGTACAGCGTCCAGAGGGGTGCGCCCGAGCCCCCAGAAAAGCGCGACCACTGTAAAGCATTAGCTTCAAAAACGGCTCGCTAGCCCACCCACGACATCCTGGTGAGGATCCATGAACACCCGGAATCCCCACTCCTTACACTTATGCAACAGCTTCACCACGTACTCCATATACTCCATATCATACTTCCCCGGCCCCTCATGTTCCAGCGCTTCCCAAGTGAAGACGAATCGCACGAAATTGAAGCCCCATGATCGAAGCCTTGCAAAGTGGACCTCGGCGCTCCCGTCCTCTAGATTGAATGGCCGCCCGACAAAGTCACCTCGTCCAGCTTGAGCCTCTTCCCAAAAACCCTCCGCGCTCCAGCTAGGTTGATTATGAGGTGCCTTTGCTCCGCCTGAAATGTTGACTCCTCGAAGGAGCAGCGAACGGCCTCTTGTGTCTCGGAAGTGGAGGGAAGAGGCGTGGATATAGTGTGGTGGGACGGGGTTGCCGGTGACGGGTGAGACGGTGGGAGGCGGCGGCATGCTGAGCTGCAATCGGAAGGGATGAGACGATGAGGGATGGGGATTATAGGGCAGTGATAATGATTGAGAAGTATCAACCGATTTTATATTTTGACATCGGAATGTCGCCCCACCTTCTGCGGTCACCGACTCATGTTGAAGGCGTAGGGCAAAATCTTGCTCGCCTACCCAGTTACTGGCAGGCCTAGTTGGTAGCTTCCCCATCACCTGGGACATGCATCATACTTGTATATGAACGTCTTGCATCTTCACTAAAGGGTGCTCGAATATCAACAGATTAACAGTCGGAGTCTCCACTGTTCTGTGTGTCTGCTATAAAGTCCATAACCTTTGCCAGACATTGCGAGCCACGACGACGGCAACGACTCGATCGGTAGCGACTGCCCGAGATCAACCCAAATCAAGTCACACCGATCCGATCGCAACAAGACTCCGTAGAGTGACGGCTACAGACTTCACCTACATGCCACGTTCATGACATCCTCTCGACAATCCCTCGTCATCACTCTAGACGTTCCCATCAACGTCGCTCCACCTCAATCAACCTCGATCAAAGTTCATCATGTCTCGTCATGGCGGATTCCCTCTCTTCCCCCGCCAAGACGGTCCCCACTCTACAGGGTACCGAGTCCTTCACTGACTAGCGGAGGGCAGTCACGGCTTATCTCCTCGAGAACGACGCAGTCAAGCTGGATGCGCCGCTACGCTTCAGCTTACCGCACACCGAGGCAGAGGTTCAGTCATGCGAAATGGGAGATCTCCGAGTTGGCGCGCTACCGGCCAATCCGTTCTCCTCAGGGATGTCCATTACATTTCCGCCGCCACAATCCGACATCCTATCGGCCGGCAGACTGCAGAGAGACGGATGGACAATCAACTTGCCAGAGCGCACGATGCAGAAGGGCAAGATCAAGCTCGACATAGTCTCTCAAGGCGTCCTTCCCTATGTCCAGATCCGCACAACCTCTCCATCGGCCTATCCTTCAATTTCAAGTCTCAGCACCGGAGGAGAATGGGAGAGTTGACATAGACGGAGACGGCGTCGGCGAGGCAACGATCACGCAGATCGTGCACGGACTCGGCGGTGCTCAGCACAGACCCGGCGGCGTAGTCACTTCGTTCAGGGGAGAGATCTCGCTCGACGGCGAGCAGTTTAAGGGGAGTGTTGAAGGCGTATAACCTTACTCGCCTACCCAGCTAGCTAGCAGGCCTAGTTGGCAGCTTCCCCATCACCTCGGACATTCATACCTAAATACATACACCATACTTATATGAACGTCTTGCATCTTCACTACAGGTGCTACAATCAGGGATCACCCGTCTTCCAGCCACGTGGCCGGACGTTTCAAAAGTCGCCTGTTCCTCGACAGCAAGACGTCATATCAACACAGAGATGGGGAGGTAGGGGACGAATGTCTTTCAGAACCTATACTGAGGGTATTGGAATCGCCAATGTGAGCTTCCTTCTCGTCATAGGCCCTGCTCGCGAGTGATAATGATGCTGGCAGGATCTTGCCAACAAAGCCGTTCTCACTGAATCTTCCATTACATCGCTCGCTCCACTCAGCTCTCACATCTTCACCTTACAGAAAGCTTTCCCTCAGTACATCTCCGCAGCCGAAGCTTACTCCCATCTACTCGCTTCTTCGCTAATCCCTGAGTCGGAGCGAGATGGGGTCAAGAAGAAATGGCGACTTGTGCTAGAACGGGCCGAGAAGGTGAAACGACGGGTAGAGGAGTTCGGGGGCCAAGTTGTCAGAGCCGAGATTGGAGATGAAGGCGAGGAAGGAGCGGCTAGGAGGAGAGGTGGGGTGATGAATGGTGTCCAAATCGACATGTGGGTTGAGCCGAGTGAGCGGGAGTGGAGTATCGGGAAGGAAGGCGTGTTTAGGGATAGTCGGCAGCCCGAGTTGGCGGACGAGCAGAAGGCTCTGAATGCAGAATGGGCAGAGCTCCCGAGATCCACATGGGATGTGGATGAGGAGAAGCATATCAGGTTGATTGTGCAGCAGGGACCGGGCGCGGACTGCTCGGTCGTAGCTGGGTTGGGGGTGTGTATAGAGCATAATCGAAAATGGGGCACAACCGTGAGTGATCTCTCGACCTAGCCCGCATCCCAGCTGAATCTGACCGGTTTAGCTTGGGCAGAGTGCATTGTATCCGCAATTGACGGGCCGACCGAGGCGGTCCGAGAACGGCAGGCATGTCCTCAAACTTCTCTTGAATGCCGATTGGCGAAGTGTGAGCCACCACTGCATTCATATGCCAATATATAGGTCGTCATCGATGCTCTGCTTCCTCGTTCCGCCATGACCCACGCCCCGCTGCACGCAACTTTCCGTGCACCCACTTCTTCCGCATCCGAATCAGTCACTGGTCCGCCCTGGCTCGCGCTCGCCATCAAAGGATACTTGAAGGCTCTAGGCGGCTATGACATCCATGGGAGCAACCCTGCGCCTGATATATACGCTTTTACCGGGTGGATACCTGGGCGATTGAGCTTGAGAGAGGGGTTTCAGCGGGAGAAGGAGTGGAGGCGACTGCACGAGGGGTGGGAGCGGGGTCATGTGTTGATCACGCTGGGAACAGGAGAAATCGCAAATGGCTTGGTACCTCTCCATGCCTACGGCGTCTTGGGTGAGGTCCACGATGGGTGCGGAATGACAGCTGAGCTGTCAAGATCTTCGAGACGACGGGGATCAGAGGGTGCTGGAGATTTTCGATCCAGGTTCAAGACTGCCGGCCCAAGGTGGTACCGGATCGGCTGGCGAGGCAGACCACGGGAGTCGAGCTGGTTAGGCGAGGGTGAGCGCTATGCCGCGCTGACGAGCGATTCTTCAGGGACGTTCACAATGAGCTGGGACGCTGTGTGCAGCGAGTTTGCCGCCGTGTATCTCAATTGGAATCCGAGATTCAAGCCGGTGTCTGCGACACGACAATGGTGCGTGAGGCTACTCGACCTGCTGGCTGATATCGTGCCAGGTCATGGCCAAAGCCTTCGATCATGCCGGATGCCACTTCAGACCATCTCGGTGAGCTTTACAGCTCTTCCCACGCTGAACGCTGCAGCTTCGAGCCCGCGCTATCGTCTCACTATAAGTCAGGCCACCAAATCGTTGTCGTTGGATATGCCGGAAGTATGGATCCTCCTTTCCCAGCATATCACAAACAAAGATCGGCCACTCGATGACATCGCTCTGCACGTCTTTGGGGACCATACGCGCAGCGGAGTGACCTCCAAGGGTGCGCAGAGGGCTGAGGGACTGGTGTGTTCTGTTTTTGTTAGTTGTGCTTACGTCGAGCAGAGTCCCTATACCAACGGCGTACATACGCTAGTGAGCTCCGCGGTTATCCCTCTGCTGAGCGCCCAGTCCCGATATCAGCCTCGTCGAGCTGAGACGATCCTCATCGTTGTGCCCGCCCGTGACCGCGGCCTATACCGTACCGATTTCACCCTGCAAGCTCTCGCCAGCTCGTCCACGACGATCACGCTCGAGCGCATCCGCCATTCATTGCCTTTCAAAAAGGTGGTGACCGGCGCGCTTTCGCAAAGAAATGCAGGCGGGCATGCGGGTTGGCCAAGTTGGATGAACAATCCACAGTACACATTGACTGTTTCTCCGGGTGGGCCAAAACGGCTCGTAGTGTTCAATGTCATCTTAACCGGGGACAAGGGGATGGCATGGAACGCGAAGCTAATGTGGGGTAGAGGCGAGCTTGTGACGGACCTCACACAAGATGTCATCGTCGCCGAATCCGGAGCGTACTCGTACGGCATGGCATACCTCACAGTGCCATCTCTCGAACCGGGGACGTATACGCTTGCTGTCTCGTCGTTCGAGCCAAGCAAGGTTGGCGCCTACTCGCTGTCTGTGGAGTCGTCACACCCTATCGACATCAGCGCCATCCCGACCGAAGGCGCGGGCATGTTCAGTCGGGTCGTCAGCGGGACCTGGTCTGAAGAGACTGCAGGCGGTCGGCCTAGCAATGGTTCATATCATCTAAATCCGAGAATCGAGGTGATCCTCCCTAAGCCTTCGACTCTTATATGCCGATTGCAACTCCGTCATCGCCCCCCACCGTCAACACCGCTAAACCTCACTATGTTCCGTCGCGCACCATCCGCTCAGCTCGGCGACCAAGTCACGACCTCCGGGCCGTATTCCGATGCTCTTTCGGGTGTGACGACCGGGAGGGTGAAGCTCGATGCCGGGATCTATATGCTTGTGGTCAGTGCTTGGGAAGCTGGTATGGCAAAGGGGCTCGAATGGGAGGTACGAATATGGTCGGACGGTGCAGTCAGTGCGGGTCTATGCACGTGATTCTGCGGCTCTGTCAGCTTCCTGAGGGATAAAGTGTATCCAAGCGACAGGTTTTCTATGCTCCATTCCCGGCGACTAGAGCTACATACAAATCAAGCGGGCCCTGCCGCTTTGTGGGGGATTGGGTGGGAAGTGCGAGTATGGCCGTACGGGCCAGTCGATACGGCTCAATGCACGGCACCCCCAGCTTCTTGCAGGAAAGGAAGTGCTTCCGACCGACCGGTTCGGTCCATTCCGGCTATCTACGAAAGAACATTGCCAACGAGAAGAATCCCAGGTACATTGGAACACAGCGGGGCCGGCCGGGATCATGCTTGGTCGGTTGAGTAGGGGACGAACCCTAGTGAAATGACGCTCTTTGGTGATATTCGGAAGATTAGGTCCCTTTCAGGGGTCGAGCGTTTCCTGGGGTTTCGCGCCAGTTTGCGGGACACTGTTTGGCTTAGCTACGGGAGAACGGTCTCTTCATAGCAAAGCATTCACGAGCATATGCCCTCGAAGGCCATGATGTGAATTTCGGCCAGCAGACAATTCCGGCGAGGCTCAAGCGAAATACTATCCTCAAGCCTGAAAGGATCAGCAACGGCCTTCTTTGCGACCCCCCCTGCAAGACAAGTGCGACTCCGCCAATCCTCCGCTCTTACCCTTTCTCCCCGCAAGCCCGGAGACCATCCCTCCGCATTTTTCCCTACCCAATTAGGCAATCCTTGATCAGTGCTGCCTGTGGTCTACCGACCGGAACCCCAGCGCTGGAAGTCGTCTTTTGTGAGCGCTTCACCTCTCCTCCATAGGTTCTGCATCGGTCTAAGCGATGCGATGATAGCGCGAACGACCATGATCGTCTGCACCATATCGCCCATCTGCGCCCAACGACGTTGACCCACTTGTAAACCCCGCTTTCTCGACCCGGTCTGTAGATAGCCAGATATGTCACTCGTCCTCCCTCTCCCCAAACCGCCCCGTTCACCACACCGATATCCTATCTCCCGCTCGTCCACACCCACCTCCTCATCCCGACAACATTCCCGACCTTCCACTCCCCCCCCCCACTCGGAATTAGGCTCTCTCCAACCTATATCCGCTCCACCCACCCCCGTAATACCCACCCATCTCGGTCCCTTTGAGGCATCATGCATGGAGCGATGTCGCTCGTCGGAAGCAGCTTTCGGCACCTCGATCGAGGGTCCTGACAACGAGCGAGACGGACGAGGGAGAGAACCGAAAGCGACACCGTTACTGTACGCGGACCTACCCGACGCCGATGAGATCCAGGTTCTTGGACCGGATCCAAAGGAGAAGAGCGAATGGGTACCCGTCGAGTCGACTGATGGGGACGAGAAGATGGATGTGGATGAGGTGGATGAAGTGGGGATCGAGCTGGGCGGTATTGATGTGAAAGCGGAGAAGCCCGTGGTTTGGGGTATGCCGAGATGGGGATGGGAGGACGAGCGGAAGGCCGTTCGGAAAGGTGTCCGACTGGTCGGAGTTGAAGAGGTGGGTTTACTTGACGGAATCTGACCATGGCTGACGACGGTTCAGCTGCCCGGACTGATTGATCAGCATGCGATGATCGATACACCGAGCCATGTGCTGTTCCCGTGGCTGCACGGGATCAGCGATGATGGAGCAAAAGGCAGAGATATGGCTGCGTTCTTCGGGTCAGTATGCTCCGTCGTTTCGAAACCAAGCTTGACCATCCCCAGTTATGCTCCGCCATTTGAGCCTCCGCCTTATCGAGGTCTCTGCCTCCTTCTTTCCCCTCCTCACCCGCTCGACATGACTCCCGAACGACCCGCACCTGAAGAGACGGATTCGGAACGCACGGACCAGCCTTCAGCGTTCGCTGCTCCCCTCGATCGAGATCCACGGGAACGATCGGAGACGATGTCCACCTCGTCCGAATCGTATCATTCCTCAGGGACGACAGAGGGTACGTCCCCCTCGGTCGCGGATTTCAATACTCCAAACTCGCCCAAGCTGCCGTCAGCCAAGACCGATGAGCCAGAGACGGACGTCCAGATGCATCCTTGCGAGTCGAAGCGCGTCTCTCCTGAGGCCATGGAAGAGGGCCTCGACGTGGCTCATCATCCTCTGCCGTGCGATCCGCCCCTTGTGGGTACCGACTCCGACAGCGATTCCGATGACGAGTCCGAGGAAGAGGCTCGACCGAGCTGCATCCTCCTCAACGCGTTACATGTTCAAGACATCTTCGAGCTCCCGAAGAAGGGCATTGCGTGCTTCAGACCGGCAAAACTGCCTCAGCAGATCAACCTACGCAATCTGAACATCCAGCAGATCAAGTATGCTACGATCTCTGATGTGGTCCTCTACACAAAGCACGGCGTCGGCAACGGCGTGCTGGATGTCGCGGAACAGTGAGTAATCTATTAGTGGCTGAGCTGATAGGCAGGATCGCACGGGCACAGGAAGAGCTGTGGCAGCAGCGGATGACGGAGTTCTACTGTCACATGATGCGAGCTGGGGGAGAAGGTCTCAACGAACCCGTCAGGTACGGCGTTTGGGTTCTTGTCGGTAAGTCCGCTCAGTATGCCGAGGTCTTCGCTCACATTCCCGCAGAGCCCTTCCACAAGGTCGAAAAGTTCTGTCCTCACCTCGTCAATATTGGGACATCGGTACATTCGACGCCTAACTCCGGCCTCACCGACCTGTTCGAGCGGGAAGCAAAGGAGAGCCGTGCGATGACCCGCGGTTCTGAGGTAGTCGAAGGCTTCTGGGTTGGGAACGATTGCGATGTGCCCGGCGGAGCAGACGATGGCGCTGGTAGCCACGTCTCCTTCGACCTGTGCGTCAAGGCGTCCGAGTGCGCCGACATGCCCACGACGGCCGCGATCTCCTCGACGTACCGAAAATTGCTGGACCTCGACCGCCGTCGTCATGCTTCCAACGAAAGCTCTCACGCTTGGGTTGCTTCTCCAGCTACGGTAGCATTACGAAACATCCTCTCTCCAGTACAGTCACCCGTCCAGAGCATGCCCGATGTGGGCTCCAAGCGAGTCGCCTCGCCAAGTCGTCAGGAGACGGCTCGTCGCCGGCGATCCCGTCTAGACGAGGAGTACGTATCGCTTGACTGCGCTGGGTCTTGCCGAACCATCACCGGTCAGATGCGGAACTTGAACACGATGTCGGATCGCGTCGTCGAGCTTGTCTACTTCCTCCGCAAGGTCATCGAGGGTCGAGACAAGTCCGGCACAAGGCGGCGAGTCCTTGTGCATTGCCAAGATGGGTACACCGAGAGCAGCATCTTCGTCTTGTCGTACATCATGTCGAGCCTCTCAGTCTCACTCCCCGAGGCGTTCCTCCACCTTCAGCTCAACGCGAAACGATCTTTCTTCCTCTACCCCTCCGACAAGCCGCTATTGCGCAAGATCGATGCGCGCCTGGCGGCCGATCGTAGGGCAAAGGCGATCAAGCTGGTCAGTTCCACGCCCAACAGTAGCCCGACAGGCGCGTTGTCGAGTCGCTGGAAAGGCTGGGGTCTGGGACTCGGCAAGAATGGCGAGTCTCCGGACCCAAAGAAACAGACTGTCGAGTCGGCGCGGGACCTTCTTGTAGAAGAGGAGAAGGGGGGAAGCGCGGCTGCGAATGAAGCGCGCGTGTGGTTCGATGATCGGAGATTTGATGGGTTCCCCTCTCGGATTCTCCCTTTCCTCTACCTCGGTAACCTGTGAGTGGGAGAAACCTTGATTGTGAAGCCTCAGCTGATTTGACCAGGGATCACGCAAGCAACGCTGCGATGCTTCATGCCGTCGGCATCTCGCATGTCGTGAGCGTAGGGGAAAGCCTCCTTAATTGCCCGGACAACTTCGATCCGTCATGCGGTCAAGTGGCGAGCAACCAGCTTGCTGCGGAAGCTCGCGCTGGAAGGATACAAGTGTACGTTCCCGATTCACCAATCAGGAGGGATTGGAGCTAACGGATGCAAATAGGCTGGACCTTACGGACGTGCGAGATGACGGGAATGATCCACTTCGACCACTTATTGCGCGGGCCTGCGAGTGGATCGAGCAGGCAAGATCTGAGGGCGGGTGTGTGCTTGTGCACTGCGTAGGTCTTCCTATTTGACTTCAGAGGCCGAGCTGATGAAGAGTAGCGTGTCGGTGTGAGCCGAAGTGCGAGCATTGTCGTGCGTAATTTGCTTTCCGATTGGGAAGAGTGCTGATTAGGCTCAGATGGCATATATGATGCAACACCTTCGTATGGGTCTGATGGATGCGTATCTGATGACCCGTGCTCGACGTCTGAATGGTCCGTTAATCCGAGCCCTCTTCCTTGACTTTGGCTTACCACGGTCCGCGTAGTCCTCATCCAGCCGAATCTTCGGTTCTTCCACGAGCTATTTGGCTGGGAAGTCGAGCTCGCCCGGCGTGAGGCCGATGACCGCGATTCGCGCAAGCTGGAAGCGGAACGGGCGGGTGTGAGTGGTGCGGGGATGATCGAAGATCAAGACCGGAGGATCCTGTATTCTTGGCCGAGTTTCTGCCGCGATTTGGTTAGTCCCCTCGCAATTTAGCTGAAAGACCGCCGCTAATGGATACCACAGCACTGCCTGAATCGGCGATTCTTGTGTAATTGATAATGAGGACGATGGGTGGTGGCAACGAGGAAGATGGGGAAAGTCATGACGAACGAGCGTCTTGTATTGTATTTGTACTACCACCAGAAGCCCTGGTGGTTGTTGGTTGTTAGGAATAGCGTGACAGGGGTGTTGTTGCTCGATGTACTGAGGAATGCAATTATCGCCGGCCAGATTCAACTTCGAGTGCACGTCGGGTACGGCCTTCCTCGGCGATCTTCATGCCAACCTTACAAGGATGACTGATGGTGGCGACGAGGATGAGAAGTCCCACGGACTGATATGAGTCTCATACCAGACGCCGCCGTGGCTGTTCGTGGTCCATCATCGCGAATGCGGTAAACGGGATATGTTGCTCGAAGTATCGCAGGATTCTTCCTGATCTGTGTCAATGTGGGGTATTGGGTGGGCATCTGTAAGCCGTCTGCTTCGCAGCAGGTGGGTCCAGGAGGATTGACCGGAACATCGCGACATTAAAGAGATAACATGGCAGGGATAGCGGTAGATGGGTGATACAGCTTAGCTCGATAGATGAGATCCGAACGAGCGAGGTGGACTCAGGTCCACCTGGCCTTGAATAGCGCGTCGGTGAGTCCGGTCTGACTGAAATTGTCGATAAAGTCCAGCCCGAACTCCTCATCGCCGTTATTCTGGCGGCTGAGTCCGCGTTTCGGTTGCGGTGTCCTGTGCGTCTGAATTCCGCGCATATCAATCAAGTCCTCAGCCACTTGCAAGAGTTCAGAGTACTTCGAAAGTCTGGGTGTCGATGTTGATCGTATCGAGCTGGACCGTCTCTTGACCTTGTTTGCTTCCTTTGAGGCCGGCGAGATTGTTGCTCTTCTTCGAGTCCCGAAGGGTGAAGGAGTCAGCCGGAATATCCAAAGGGCTAGATCGAAGCTCGACCCACCTATTGGCTGGGAACCTGGTCCCATAGCTCTTCAACGAATACCTGAAGCTCAGGACGGCTTCACACCGTCAAACCGATACGACCTAGAGGTGGGACGGTCAACGTACCCAGCAAGCTGACGACAGCATTTGGGGTGCCAGGCTTCCCAGAATATGATGAGGAAACTATCGGGCTGGATGGCGTAGTTGATCATAATGGCGATGGCGCTACAATCTTCCTGTTATCCACTGTAGGGGATGTCGAGCTCATACTTACGATAGAGTTGACGGAGTCTGACTTTCAATGCTGACTCTGGACACATCTCAAATGTCGATACTGTAGCGAGACGAAGGGAGCTTGGACTGACTTGAACAGCCTGCTGACCAGCCAATCCGTGTCGCTCCATCCGGTACGAGTGTGCCAGAGCCCATACAAAATTAACGACATGTTCAGGAGGTCCGCCACTAGGGTCGAACCAAGCTATTCTCCCATCAGTTGGGCAAACAATCGAGCTAGGACAGCTGGACAGACCCAAACATAGCCATCTTTGCGAATATGCTGGTTGATGATCAGACCTCATAGCTACGAGATCTGCCTGGCTCACTCCGCTTTGCGACCAATCTGCGGTCTGGGTAAAGCCCATTAAAATCGCGAGACCACCCGCCGACGATGTGAGTCTGAAGGCATCATCAGCAATCAGACTATCAGGGTGCCACAACGGCTCACACGAAGGGCAAGACTACAAGAGGTACCCAAAAGGAGCTACCATTGAGCCTGTATGCCCTCTGCAAGTAGACGACCTGATATTCGGTCAGTGCAGTGAACGCATGGGGTCGGAAGTACGGAAGACGGACTTGAACGGGAACAGTGGTCAAGACGTCCAGTAGCGCATACCACTCCAACCCGGATACGTCGGGCCATACCCGTATCGACAGGACATACAGTTGAGCTCGAGAAAGCTCGTATACGTTCCGAAGCCATAGACGAAGAGGTGGAAACTCCAGGCGATAGACCTGATCGGGAGAGGGCAGGAGTCAGTGAGAGTCACACTGCAGCAAGGAGTGTACTCACAGGCACGTCGTAGCCGCAGCCACTGTGACTATCCAGACCTGATTTTCATTGTAAGCCACCAAAGCTGGAAGCTGGCGAATCACGACTGACCAGGATAATCTTCACAAAAAGCGGATCATTCCTCCCGTAGGTGAAACAGTAGATGACTCGGTGTAGGTGTACCATGACCCCAAAGAGAACAGCATCGAAAGTCAACCTGGGTCCAATATGAGTATCAATGATTTCGAGACCGCTATGCGCCTACCCGAGAAAAAAGGGACCGATATTGAGTCCCAAGTTTGCGGAAAGCTTCGCTTTGACCGCCGCTTCGATCATGGCCGCTTGCAGGCTCACATTAGACATCACCGGAGGCGCGATAGGTGTCATGGCGGACATATTAGTCTGTCTTACACTAGCACTGTCACCGTTTCAGCAAATCTGATGTTGGACGAGATGGACAGGGTACTCACTTTCGAGCGGGAAAGCGACCGCGGAGTGATCCAGCGCGATTTATGCCAATACATCCTTCTAAACAGCCCCAAATCGCAAAGGACTCCCTTGATGACGTGCCCCGCTCCACACTCATTTTCGGAGGTATCGTTCATCCAAGGGATCCTTCGGGAAATCGCATGATAATCGCATGATTAGTCCCTTTGTTCGCTACGGCTGCTTGTCTCTGTTCTCCGGGCCATGATCGGTACACTGTCTGAAGTCATTGCAAAAGAATAGGAGATGCATGCCCTACGATAAAGGAAGACAAGCAGTACATTTTCTTTCGGTACGAAGGTGAAGATAGCTTCGGTTCTTGCATTCGGTTCTTGGTCACCGGGTTCCAGAGCTGGTATGCGATATTTCGCTAAATCCATGGCCGGCTACGTCCACCTCGTCCTCGATCCGCCACCGGTGAGTCCCATCTGGCTCGAGTCATCTGTGGAATCCAGCGCAAGCTCCTCGTCGACGATTGGCTGGCGGTTGAGGCCGATTTTGATGGGCGGCGTCTCGTGCAACTAATTGCACCACGGTCAATCAGATATCTCGGCAATACTTGGCAACAGAGCTGATCACCCACCTCTTCGAAAGTCTGCGTGTCGATGTTGATCAAGTCGAGTTGGACGGTCTCCTGGCCTTGCTTACTGCCCTTAAGCCCGGAAAAGTGGTTGCTTTTCTAAGGGCAGAGAATTATCCAGCCAATCGGGTGCAAGTAGACAGGGCTTACATGACGGCTGGAACCAGAGTCGGTACTGCTGCCGTCATTGTGCACGGAGAACCTTGAGTTGAGGACAGCTGAAGCATGTCAGGGCTACTTCCGCCGAGATCGGTAGAAATGCATACCCAGCAAGCTAACCACATAGCATTTTGGATGCCAAAGTAGCCAAAAGACGATGAGGAGGCTATCGGACTTGATTGAATAGTTCACAACAATGGCAACGGCGCTGTACTTGTTTGAGCGATGTGTTCCATGTCAGAATAGCATGAGTTATGGCTTACAGGAGCGTGGACGGTATCTGACTCTCAACGCTCATCCTGCTCAGCATATGTCAGAAGACTTCGAAGCACTAAAGAGCTTCTCAAACAGACCGGAGTAGCCTGTTGACCAGTCTATCCGTCTGGCTCCAGCCCGTACGACTCTGCCAAAGCCCGTGGAGGATAAAGGACGTGATCACGAGATCGGCGCCCACCATCGAGCAGATCTATACTGGATTAGTGTCCTTTTCGTGTAAGATTGGACCATGGAGACTGACATAAAGATAGACATATTTTCGGAGTTTCTGTGGAAGACATCAGTCATACGTGCGAGCACTCGAGACAAAAATGGGCTTACTCCGTCCTCGGTTAAGCTTGAGAGCTGATTTGCAGCCACTCGTGCTGCAATGCCACCAGCTAGGGCAGCAAGCCTGGGCAGGAGAGTATCAGCAGTCTTTAAAATCCAGGGCAAGGATCCGCGGCTTACATCATGGGTATGACTATTACAAGTATCCAGATAGAACCGTTCTTCAACTTGTATGCACGCTGTAGATAGAATGCCTGAGAATGCTTTCAACTGATGGGATTGGCAGGAACATCGAATGACCGACTTCGACGCAGAGAGTCGTGAGGGCATCGAGGACCGCGTACCACTCCAGCCCTGAACAGCTAGTCAGCGACCGTTGCGAAGGTGGATCGCGAGACATACAGTCGACCATAACGAATCCAGTGAAAGTCCCAAAACCGTACACGAAGAGGTGAAATATGTAGGTCACACCACTGTAGATTGGACGAGATGAGCGAGATAGTGATGGACAATGCACTCACAAGCATGTCGTAGCCGTCGTCAGTATGACTGCACACGCCTTTGTTCAGACCGTCAGTCATGAAAGAGGAACGACCCCTCAAGCAAGCTTACAAGGACTATCTTGACGAACAGCTGGTCTTGCTTCCCATAGGCGAACCACCGGATGAGCTGGTGCAGCATGACACCGAATAAAATGCAGTCAAATGCCAGCCTGAGTCATGACCAGACGCGTCGTCAGGCTGACCACTCGCGAACGGGTTATGCGACGCACCCGAGAATGAAGGGACCGAGATTGAGCCCCAAGCTTGTAGACAGCTGAGCTCTGACGCCCGCTTCGATGATAGCCGCTTGAGCGGTCGCGTTGGGTATCGTCGAGGTTGCGTTGGTGATCAGTGAAGACATAATAGGCTACGTTGTGTCGAATCGCTATGTCGGTGTCAGCGAACGAATCTCCAAATACATATACTAGTACTGACGTGAGAAGAGGATGTCTCTTCGGACGGATCATCCGTAGACCTTCGCCAATAAAGAGTGCTCATCCGGCTAGTTTGGGGTGTCCGCAAAGGACATCCCTGAACGAGATGTCCCGCTGATCCTTGTTCTGCAATCCGCTCGAAGGAGTCCTTGAGGAAATCCGACATCGAATCCCTCGTGTTGTCCTTTAACGCTTTATCCGTTGTTCGCGACTCATGCGCTGAACTCGTCAATGGACGGGGAGACTTCCGTAAGCTCACCTGAGTTCGCACCGATTCAGCGAAGGATGAGGATGTGTGTTGAATTGTGTATGGCGGAGGACGATACGCATGGAGTCGAGCAGGACTGCCGGGATCCGTCAAAGGCCGTCCTGCTTGATTGCGCAGTCAGCCCATCATGCCACACAACAACAGGACGTGATCACAAGAAGAGGCTATGCATTGTGATAGGATACGAGGGATGAGGGCTGATACGACGGATGAGGGCTCATACGACGGAAAGGATGTCGGAGCGAAAGGTCTCGGAGTATTATTGTATCGGCAACAAAGAATGACAGGGCAAATAGGTTTTTTGACCATTGTCGGTCGACCCTCGAAAACCCATGGAAGGTGTCACAGCCGAAGGATTGTCAAAGTACGTGGTGGCGGCTTGCTTCATCGGTATCACTAGTTTGGGTATCCAGATAGAACTCTTGTTGGACTTGTACGCCGGCTGTCATTAGAACGCATGAGAATGCTTTTCATCTGATGCGATGGGCTTGAAGTCAATGACCGACTTCAACGGAGAGAGCCGTTAAAGCGTCGAGCACCGCATACCACTTCAGCTCTGAGCACTTAGTCACCGGCGGCTGCCTATGGATCGCATGGAACTATGCCTTCCAATCCCTCTATTGGCTTAGCCTGTACCGAATAGCTGATTCCGCTGCGCCCAAAACCGACAGCAAAGCCTTGACCTTCGGTGGCGCGAGTCACTCTCCGTGGAAAACCGCTGGTCGGGCATCGCCTCGAAAAGAATCCCAAACTCCGTCATAGCCAGAGTCAATTCGTGGGTATCATCTACTTCAAATACCTCGGTTATCATCGCAACTCCCTCCTCGCCTAGTAATAAAGGATAGAACACCTCCCAGCGAGCTCCCGAGACTCCCGTCATTCCTCTATTTCGGCTCATCCAACCCTTCATAAACTCGTCTGCGTTCTCCCCCACTCGGGACTTCCGCCAGACCTTTTCTAGCGAAATATTCCACCATGAACGGCTTCTCCAAAGGTCGGTCCTGCTATCAACTTCCTCTCTCCCTCCTCTACACTCATCCCTTCGATCGTACTGACTCCTCACAGCATGCTGTACCCTTCCCCCAGTAGAGGCCGACTACACCCCCAAAGGCACCTACACCGACATAGCGGACCTCAGGTCGTATGTCGTCGGGCCTGAGGATGCCAAGTCTGCCATCCTCATCATTTTCGACATCTTCGGCTTCACCCCGCAAGCCTTACAGGGTACGCAATCCGATATATCAGAGCTAAGGGCGCCTGTACTAATGGCGCTATCAATCCTAGGAGCGGACCTTTTGGCAAGCCAGGGTTTCCGGATCGTCATGCCCGACATCCTCAAGGGCAATTACGCGACGGGCGATATGTACGGGCCAGGCGAAGAGTCAGTTCCCCAACACGATATCCTTCATCTTAGCCGGAGAAGCTGATGACTAAACTCGTCAGGGCCGCAAAGAAGAAGGAACACTGGTTCAGCGTCTTTCCCGGAGCCGTCCCGACCCAATCTAAACCCATTGCCGAGGTCGCGAAAGCGGTCAAGTCATTGGGCTACTCGTCCGTCGGTGCAGCCGGCTTCTGCTGGGGTTACAAGGTCATCGTCATGTCGGAAGGAGTAGGGGAGTTTGCGGCTATCGCTGCGTCTCATCCTACGTACGGCTTCTCCACGACGTTGGCTTGGAATGCGTGTGTTGAGTGGATGGAATAGGTTCCCTGACCCGTCGGATGCCGAGAAGATCAACGTTCCACTAGCGCTCTTCCCTTCAAAATCGGAGGACCAGGATGCCGTACGTTCCCCATATCCGCCTCTCCCCTCTCTCCCTGACCTTTGAGGCGGTGCTGAAGCGCTCGAACAGGTCAAGGGAATCTACGATGGCGTCGAGGCAAAGAACCCGGGGAAGAACGTGTTGAAACCCTACATGGATTTCAATCACGGCTTCGCAGCGGCTCGTGCAGACGTGAGCGATTCCTCCACTATGCCCAACATATGAACGATGAAGCTGATCATGAGATAGCTCAGAGACCCGAAGCAGGCTGAGGGGTTCCATCAGGTGTACACTGATATGGCCGACTTCTTCAAGGCCGCTCTATGAGCTTCGAGGCCTAAGAAAATGGCGGAGGGGGCTGTAGTATGGATGAGATCTTCAGACAGAAACTGTATGTACTGATGTCGCAACCGGTTACAAGGGCAAGAGGTTAAGGAGGCCCGCCTGAAGTGACATCATGTACATCATGCATTCATCGTAAAGGACATAAGCGATATAGGGGGTATACAGGGGGTAAAGGGTGGATTGCGCTCGATCTAGCGAGTTATACGGTATTCCAGGGTACATCATGAGGACAAAGCACAAAATGGTGTGGTGACGTGAAGGGGTCGCGTGGTGATGTGAAGGGGTCGCGAAACTGTGCCAGCTGTCAGCGACGTCTCGCACCTTTGCAAGTACGCCTGCTGCTGTCTGCAGGTAAAAGAAAGCGCTTACAGAGCAGTAAACCAACGATCCGTCCAGGAGCCGCTCAGAAGTCGGTCCTTGGGGTGGGTCCCGAGCTCTCTCGCAATGCCGTGAAGGATTGAGCCAGGGAAGCGGGTTTGCCTCTACAATCGGCATCAGCGCAATGCGTCCAAGTCAAGAGCAGCTGACAGCTCATTAGAGCCGTGGCTCTGGACCAGAGGACGTACTTTGCGAAATGGCGTTGTTTGGCTCCCGTAAGTTTAGCGGTGCAAGGGGATTGAATCTGGTCGGTGGGCGAGACTGTTGATTTGCTGCAGACACCAGCGTAAGCCCGTCCATTCAATTTGCCAGCCGACGAGACAGGCTGGGAAGTCGAAAGCCTGTACTTACTTTGCTTTGGCGAACTTCTTCGCTAGTAATGCCTTTTGGCCGAGACCTGCCGCGCCGTTGAGGAGGGATGGGTCGGTTGTTTGGCCGGGAACGATGGGGTTGGCTGAGCGAGATTGTAGTCAGTACGTCATCCCTCCGGGCAAGCCAGCTATCATCCAAGGGTATGGCGGGTGCAGACACAGAGAGGTGAAAGATCTTCTCGCAGAAAGAGAACGGTGAGTATTGCCTGATCCATCCGCCGGAGATCTCAAAACTTCTAGCTGGATCGGAGGGAGGAACGTACGATTTGTCACACCAAGAGGCTTGTGCTGCGGGATCACCTTCGCCTGATGGGCTAGATCGTGCAGCGGAGTGATGGTAGGTGAAGGTATTTCTGTGACCGCCTTGTTTGGTGTGGAAGAGGTGGAAGCGGTGGAAGGCATGTTGAGTGAAGGTCAATAGGGGTTTCGTCACTTTCAGAGCAAATGAGATGCGGCAGTGCTGGGAAGGAGCTCAAGGAGGTCTGATGATGAGTAGAGTATTTTGGGACGATGGTTGGAGTGGCACAAAGCGATGACAAAAGTCAGGTTGAGAGAGAAGAAGGTTGATATATCCACGGGGAAGATCGCGACTGATTTCCAGGCTCGGGAAGGCTGGCGTCGGCGTCTCGGGAATCTATCGCTCGTGGCATCCAGGGGAAATGGCCGCCATCCCGACGGAAAATCATGAAACAGTCTGAAAAGCAATTTGAGCAGCATTCCTTTCGACCGGTTTTCTCCTCTGTACTCATCCTCAGCCATTCTGACAATGCCGAGATGTCAAAGCTGAACTATTCAGTCGCCCCAGCAGTGGCTGCAACCGAACCTCCCCCGTGGGTTGCCCCCCATATCCTTCTTTCTCTTACTGAATTCGATGCAGCATTCCCAAAGCCCAAGGATGGGGCGCTCGATACGCCTCCACCTCCCTCTCCACCTCTCAACCCCTCCTCGACCTCTCCCAAGGCGTTCCTCGTGCCGCCCCTCACCCAAAACTCCTCGAAGCGCTCTCCCATTCCTCCTCTGACCCAGCTGCAGCTCGGTACGGCTCGATCCTGGGCGAGTCCTCCCTCCGATCCGCCGTCGCCGAGGAGATCCGGCTGCAATACCGGCTCCAGCCCGACCAAATAACAGCAGAAGATGTGGCCATCACCACGGGCTGCAATATGGCGTTCCTGATCCTGCTCATGGTGCTCTGCCCACCTGGCTCGTCGGTACTCCTCCCACTGCCTAGCTACTTCAGCCATACCATGTCACTCTCCCTCCAATCCCTCAAACCGGTATACATCCCCGGCGACCCGTCCCACCACTTCGCACCATCTCTCGCCGCAGCTCGGGAATACCTATCCGACCGCAAAGGCGAGAATCCGAGGATGATTTCCCTCGTCAGCCCCAACAATCCGACTGGGGCGGTGTACTCGCCCGAGGAGCTGAAAGAGTGGTATGACTTGGCCAAGGAGTTCAAGGTGGCGTTGGTGGTGGATGAGACGTATCGGGATTTCGTGGGTGGACCGGATGGTGGGGTGGGGAGACCACATCGGTTGTTTGAGGAGGAGGATTGGAGGGGGACGTTGGTATCGTTGGGGAGTTTCAGCAGTGGGTACTACTACCTTGACCATTCCGGGAGGTAAGGTATGCTGATCAAAGTAGAGGGGTATCGAATACCGGGACATCGGCTGGGGATGATCATCGCTTCCCCCGAGCTGCTCAGATCCATCATCACGGTCTGCGACTGCATGCAGGTGTGTCACCATCTCTCCCTCTCACATCACCATTCCAAAGCTGATATCGTGCCAGATCTGCCCACCCCGCCCACCTCAACTCGCCCTCACCTCCCTCCTTCCCTCGCTCCGACCCGACCTCCGCCTCTCCTCCCAACAATTAGCCCACCGCCGCGACCTTTTCACCACCATCGTCAACGCCGTCCCCGGATGGTCCGTAATCTCCTCAGGCGGATTCTTCGCCTACGTCCAGTTCCCCGAACATTACCTCACCGCGAGCTCTGTCCTCGGACTCAAGCGGAAACGATTGGGCAGCGAGGATGTGGCCGAGGTACTGGCCGTGAAGTGCGGGGTTGTTATGCTGCCGGGGGAGTTCTTCATGCCTCCTTTAGGGGATGATGAGGCCTGGGAGAAGGTTGTGGGTGGGGAGCTGCTGAGGGAGGATAAGTGGGTCAGGTGAGCATGGTTCATCCCTCGATGGGGAATTTGCTGAGGGAGTAGGGTAGATTCGCGGTGGCGAATGTGGAGGATGAGGTGGTGCTCCAGCTCGGACCGAGATTGAGGATGATGAACGAGCTCATGGGGATGGGCGAGTGAGCGGGTCTTTGTCGCGATCATGCCAGTCGAGCGAGTGTAGCCTTAGTCGCAAACCGCAAGGAAGAATATGCATCTAGGCCGCCTCCTGCTCGGACTGCTTCTCCAACATCCGTCTAACCAAGCCAACATCAGTATGTAGCCGAGTCAAACTATGCTGAGGGGACCCACCGCCTAGCCTCCAAGATCATCCTCTCCTTCCGTTCCCGCAAGTCCCGTTCCCTCTTCTCCCTCGTATCCTCCCACTTCCCGCCTCCCCTTCCTACTTTCCCAGCTCCTTGCTCTGCAGCCTCCCCTTGATTCGCTGACACCCCTGATCCCAGACCCGGTTCCCGCTCCTTCCCCTTCCGAGAAGGAAGCCGTGTACCAAGACCATATCGCTCGATCAGACTCGACGCATTTTGAGTCTTACCCGACGCCGACGCCGAGCCAGGATTGGGGCTGGGAACGCTTGGGTTCGAGGGTGATGAGGGTGTTGGAGGGGAGGGGAGGAGTGTAGGGGGGATGTGGAAAGGGGTTGGGGGCTGGAGGTCATCAGGATCCGAACGGCTTGATAGGGTGGGCGGGGAAATGGGATCATGGGGAATGGAGGGACGTGGGGGGGCGGAGGAGTGGAGGACAGGTGTTGAAGCATGAAGGAATGGAGGGATGTAGGGATATGGGGACTAAGGGATTCGGCGAAGGAGGGATGGGGGTTATGGGGGTAGGAATGAAGGTATGGAGGTATAGAGGGGTGAGGGAGGGGATGGAGAGACGGAGAGCTAAAACGACATGTGTATCGAGAGGGGAGAACGGGGGAGGGAAGGTCGCTCACAGGAGGTAAGAACCCCCGCTGAAGTATCTCGTCCGAAGTAGCCTGCGCAGACCGTGATTTCGAGAGGTGGTAGATTATGTCCGGGGTCGGGATATGCGGAAACGCGGTGTGGACGGTCTCGACCTGTCTCAACCATCAGCTTATACGTCCTCCGTCCTCGTCTGCGACGAGACGGAGGTGGCAGAGAGCGAGACAGCTGACCATGGAGGGTGTCACTCCTGGGATGCTGTCTGACGTGTCACCGGATTCTGTCGAGGTCAGCAGAGAAGGGCATAGAGAGAGAGGGAGAGAGGACGAGACGCACTGAGCTTGGTGAGGTATCGGACGAGGACGGAGATGAGGGTGATGACGAGGAAAGCTGGGAGGACATTTTCCATGGCCATGGCGGAGTATACGGCCGTCTCCAGGACGAGAACAAGAATGTGTCCAAGACAAGGGGAAAGGAAGGTTTGGCAGAAAGATAGTCAAAGTAAGTGGCGGTTCGAGCGTGGTGTCAATCGATAACATTCCCATACGTCCCGATGAGGGCCTCGTGATAAACATAGATGGCTAAAATAGGCTATAACTATGCAGTCAAGACTGTCCATGCTTCACCCTACTTGTTCCCCATCGCCAGCTCCACGATCACATACACGTTGGCGACGATGACTACCCCGAACAGCGCATAGCCTAGTGCCGTCACCCATCTCGGACTACGATAAGTCTTCTTCCTCCTCGGGCTCGGTGGCGCCACCTCGCTCGTCTCGCAATCGACCTGTGCTGGGACAGAGGGGCTTGTCTCGGTCTCCGGCCCATCAACCGACATGATGTCCTCCCTTGAGCATAGGTAGACGAGCGGGAAGATGACGGTGGGGAGGACGATGGAAAGCAGGACTTGTGATCCGACGAGCATGATGTTCAAACCCTGATTGCCCACTGCTGCGGCGACGATAGCAGCGGGGATGACGCCGATCAGGCGGGTGACGAGGCGGCGTATCAGCGGCTGTATCTATCTCAGCGAATACTGGTCAGGCAAAGGAGATACGCACAGAGGTCCTCCATTGGATAAAGCCTTCAGACACCACCTGACCGGCCAACGTCGCGGTGATGGACGCACTTTGTCCAGCCTGATGATCAATCAGCGCGAAGAGAGACAACTGACAGGAGACGCTGACGCAGAGCAGAGCAAGGGCAAAGATGATTGCCGCGCCATTCCCGACGAACGACTTGATCAGATCGTGCGCTCCCGCCAGACTCGGGTTCGGGGTCTTCTCCCCCGATGCACCGAAGTAGAAAGCTGCTCCCGCTAGAGTCAGGATGGCGGCATTGATGGTCAACGCAAAGCCGAGCAAGGAGAGACCCGTGTCAATCTACCGTGATTCCCGTCAGCTTGTGGTAGCTTCTTGAAACAGAAACGCACCGTCGCATGGAGCAGATGAACATCGACCCATGCGATCCGGTCGAAAGCTCGGATGTCGGCTTCATATCGACTCTGAGCGAGCTCGAACCTCGACTTTCTCAAGTCTAGACTGACATTGGACGGCTTAGTGTCGACCTCAGTCTCGGAGTTGTGAAGTTCGGTAGTGCGTGAGCTCGAAGACGCGAAGGAGGTAGACAGAGAGGATTGCGGATGATCGCTAAGCTCGACGACGGCCTCCTCATTATGAGCCTGGTCTGTCTGACGTCGACGTCGGAGGCGAGATACGAGGCCGAGCGATGGCAAGTTGAAAGACTTGGGAGGGCGCTCGGACGAAGGCTCGATCGGAAGCATGTCAAGTCGGTCTACGGAAGCGAGCGAGGAGCCGAGGAAGAGAGCATGGGGCATGACGGTGGCTATTCCCCTATGAACTCATATACTTGAAGGTCAAACGAGCCACTTACCGCCGATGATCCCTACTCCCACATATAGTGCACCAGGCTCGACCACTGTCTATAGCCTGACGTCAGCCCTGCTCCACATGAACAGAGGGGGCACTGACCCTAGATGGCACCAGCCCATAAAACACCTCCTTCCAATCCGGCGCCACCAGCTTGAGCAGTATGACGAAGCTGATGAACACTGCAAAGACCTGTTTGCTCTCGTCAACCTGCTTGTTACACGAAATATAGGCGTGCGAGACTGACCAGAGCAACAATCACGATCTCAAACAGCAACATCCCCTGCCTCCCAGAATTCGAGCGAAAGAATACCAGCACAAGCAAGACGTCGGCAGCGGTGATCAGCACTCCAGCAAAGAGCGGCAATCTCGGGAATAATCTGGAAGGTCAACGTCAGTCCATCCCGTGGTCACCAAAAGGAAGCTGATCCCAGCTGAGCAGATACCCCAGGACGTACAGTTTAAGCGCAATAGCCGATCCGAGCAGCTCAGCCAGGTCCGTCCCGATGATGGCTATCTCCGCCAATCCGTATAGTGAGTAAAGACAACATCGTAAGGGTATTCGGTAACGAGGATATTTCGCCTCGAGGCGGAGGAAGAGGAGGCGGGTTTGGCTGGGGAGGGAAGTTGAAGTGGTCGCGCCTAGTCGGACGGCGAGGAGCTGGAGTACTACATCACCCATCAGCACGGTAAGCAGATCCTTCGCGAAGGACGTTGGCTAGTGTGGGAGTAGGACATACCGGTAGCAGCGAGGCCGGAAAGGAGGACGATGAAGAGTAGTTTATAGCCGTATGACGCGCCGGCTTGGAGGTCGGTCGCCCAATTTCCGGGATCGATATAGGCTACGGACGAGACGAGGCCGGGTCCGACAAAGTGAAGATGTCTGTGCGCGTAGTCAGCACGAGGACGGAACACCGAGAATGGCAGGAAGAAGGAGGTCACAAGCGGGATCGGGGCAGGTTGAGACGGGGGACTGACCTGACGAACAGCTCCCGAATTCTTCTAAGGCTGATCATCGTGGTACGATCGCTCGTTGTCCGTACGGGTAGCCTAGGGACCCAAAGAGATCTCGAATAGGTTCACAGGAAACTAGAAAGTGGGACCTTCACGAAAAAGATCGTGCAACCGTTCCGCGCGAGACTGTCAACAGACCGGCCCGGAGTGGAAATAATTGGGTTGGACGGATCCGGGCATGACCATGCACAGTCGGGAGGTGATATGCATGCAGATCGAGCCCATCTACTATCGGGTCTACTCCTCTCCAGACTTCTGACCCTGTACCATCTCACCATTGGCATCGCCGTTGACGACCATTTGCACCGTCCCCTTTCCAGGCAGAACCATCGTTGGCGGGAGGTGGGTGAGAGCTGGAAGCAGGGAAGCTGCCGTGACCCGCGCATTTTGTTGCAACACCATACTACAATCCGGATCAGCTGAAACCGCAAATATGATGGTGTTCGACGCACTCCACGATGACGAGCGCAGCCATGGTCTCGACGATCGGCACAGCTCGGGGGACGACACATGGGTCATGTCGCCCTTTCGCAGCCAGCACACCCGAAGACCCATCGTATCGCGCTGTAGGCTGTTCTTGCGCGATCGTAGCGGGAGGCTTAAACCCGACCCTGGTGCCGCGCTTCAGCTTCAAAACGAAATTTGGGAACGAGCCCACTTGAAGTACACGTCCTCTCCATTTGAGATTCCCCCCTGCACGCCCCCGCTCCAGTTCGTCGCCGTCCGTAACCGCCCATCATGACCCTCCACGAACGCGTCATTGTGCTTACTACCCGGGAACTGGGTTCCCCGGAAGCCGGATCCGATCTCAAAGGCTTTCGTGGAGGGGATGGACATCATGGCGTGAGCTAAGACCGCCTCGAGCTTGTCGAAGACTGGCTCGCCGAGGCCGAGGGGGCAGTTGCGGATGACACAGGTGATGGTTCCGCCCAATGAGTCGTTGCGTGCTTTTGCGGCTCGAATAGCCTAAGAAGGTATAAGCATCAGTGAATGGGACATTGTCACCTTGCCAGCTAGAGAAGCTGAATAGTCCCTGGCCACTCACCTCCTCCATCTTCGTACTCGTCTCCTTATGCGGACACCGAGTAATCTCCTTATCTACCTCCTCCCTCGTCACACCTCTCAGCAACTCCAAATAGTCTCCGCCCAGCACCTCCTCCTCCCCTTCCGTGTAAGGCAAAGCAACTCGCCCGACACTGCCGACGAAAGCAATGATTTCCACGCCGAACGCCTCCTTGAGGTACTTCTCTGCGATCGCCCCAGCGGCTACCCGCCCGATAGTCTCCCGAGCACTGGCCCGTCCACCGCCGGAGGAAGCTTTGACGCCGTATTTGGCGAGGTACGTGTAGTCGGCGTGTGATGGACGGGGGTACAGATCGGTCTCGGCATAGTCATGCGGTCGCTGGTCTTTGTTATGGATGAGGAGACCAATGGGGGTGCCGAGGGTTACATCGTGCTCGGTCCCGGACTGGAGGTGGACTTGGTCGAATTCGGAGCGCTGCGATCGTCAGACTCCTGCAGGACTACTGCAATTTTCCTAGAGGGGAACATACAGCTGTCGTGATATCGCTCTGGCCTGGTCGTCGTCGAGATAGTTGGACCTGGATGTCTTCCTCGGTTATTCTCAATCCCTACATCATGACCCCCATCAACCAGAGCATTATCTCTGGACTACCTGGACATACCGGAGGGACACCATCAATGATACACCCCACAGACTTGCAATGACTCTCGCCATACGTATGCACGCGGTACAGTTGGCCAAAGGTGGACATTTTGATTGACGGTGGTGTACAAGACGAAGACAAAACTATTTCGAGTTCAACAGGTTTTGCCCGTGCCTTACGATCATCTCGGTCCTTGGAATCTTCGACATTCCTCGTATACGGTCAACTGCCTTCATTATCATGGCTCGACCCCTGCAGCATGTTTACCGCCGAAGACAGTTGCATGGCGGTGAGGACGAGGAAGAGGTTGAAGATGGCCAGGGGTACCGGAAGGCTCAGGCTTTGCCGATCGCTGATTTGCCAGAGAACTTCGATGGGGAGGTAGAGGATGGTGCGACTTACTTGGCACTGGCAAAGTAGGCTTCATCTTGCATGGGAAGAGGCCAGGATGATGTGCTTGCGGTTCCAGTCGAGCCAACTCCGCTCTGCCATTCGTAACCAGAGTACCGAATCCCTACCATCAACCCTCTCCCGAACCTCCTCGTCCAGCCAGACACTCCTCTCCAGGTCGCGATGCAGGCGATATCGAGATGCCAACATCAGGTTCAGAAGCTGGCCCATCCCGACATCCCGCGCTCCCGAAGGGCTCTTGGGAGGTGCTCTTCCCCCTTCACTTCGTAGGCTATCGCAAAGTCCGTCGTTTGCTCATCGACCTTGGTATCTAGCTAACCTGACCGACTGTAGCATCTTGCCGATCTCTGGCATCCCTCTCCACCCAGGCCATACCCCACCAATTACCCGCCAATCCCGGCGTCGACCCTCCGATCAGAATGGTATTGCTATATCAATGGCTATCCCCGAAAGAAGATCAAGAAGCGGAAAGAACTATCTGTGGAAGCGGCGGATGAGGAGGCGATGATGAATGCCCCGACATCTGAGGAGCGAGCGGCGGGAGAAGTCGAGGCTATCGTCGATGGGGAAGTTGGGATCTCTCACGCCCCGCATGAAATGGAAGACGAGGAGGAACGGCATCGCCCTCGCGAGCCTTTGGTCTGCATCTTGCAGTCGCTCAATTCTGCATGTCGAAACAAGCATCCTCCTTGCCAGGTCAAGCTGACTCCTTGCAGACCGAAATCACTCGGATCCTCTCTCATATAACGCTATTTCTCAACGAATCGATCGATAGGCTCTCGACTCACGAGTATCTCCCTACTCAACCTTCCGCACCTTCCACGCCATCCACCTCATCTCCCTCTCCAACTTCTCCGCCGCCAAACCCGTTTCCATCCCGGTACGGTCGGTGGATATTCGCATTGCTCTGCGTATTGGACTCCCAACTATCGGGAAGCGAGATCAGCATTCTCCGCGAATTAGCGAGAGCGGCGATGAAGGTCGGAGCATGGCAGTGGATCCGGGCAGTTACCCTGGGCGAGATCACTCAAGATGACGGATGGACCTTTGGCGAGCGATGGAAGGCTGCACGCAATGCTCGACCATCAGCAAGTGGCATAGGGGAGCTGGCAGAAGATGATGAGACCGGAGTGGATGAGACCTTGGCGAGATGCTGGATCGTCGTCCATGCGGTTGCAGCGGGATGGGGACAGCGAGATCTGGTACAAGAATTACATACGTTTTTTACGTAACCGAGACACGATTCGGATGAAATTTCCTGGTCCGGGTGTTATTTTGTGGATGAAGAGAAGAGACGACCAACGCTCGCGCATTTGGAAGGGAAGATCGCTGTGGATCAGGGACGCCATCTCATACCGCAATACGGGGGCGCACAGGGTATCTGGACCGACATTCTCGGATGCCAGCATGAAGAAGGGAAGGAAACCTCGATGTGGGATTCCGTCCTATTCTCACCAACCGGGATCTCCACGGAGCGCGAGCAAACTTTGATGCAGGGGGATTGTGTCTCTGTCGATATGAGAGGATCCTCCATCTCCATACCAACCCCTGTAATCAAAGGCACCCTTCGACCCTTCTGGCTCTCCAACCGACAAGGCTCATCTCGTAGTGACAACAACGCAACAACCCTCGAATCGGTCCTTCCCTCCATACTCGATCCCATTCTTGGTACTAAACCCTATTTCTTACCATATCTAGACATCTTGAACGATGTCCGCTTCGCCACCGATAAGTCCGGCCGAATATCAGGGGGCGGCGATCGAGGCCGCCATCAAGGACGCGTACGATATGAACTTGGGATACTATCTCGGTCCGTACATCTTACGGTGAGCCGGATCGTTCTTACTTGAGATGAGGGATGGTAGACTGACCAAATCTGAAGGATGGTATTCGACGCCGTACTCTTTGGCGTGATGTGTAATCAGCTTTTCGGGTGGTTCATGAAATGCCAAGGAGGAAAATTTCGGGTCAAGATCCTCCTCGTACGCACAGTCATTCGCCGTCTGCTTGGGCTGATCGAGATGTCGGATCTCAGACATTTGCGGTCACCGTAGCCTCGACGACGACTTTCTAGTGCGCTTCCAACTCGTGTGACGGTACTAGACTAGATCGTACTGACGATTGATAGCGCGCTGGCTTTCATCCTCCACCTCGTTGTTTACGGCTTCGGTACCTACCTCAACTTTGCTGTCCTCGGATGTATGTCGTTTTTCCTCGTAGTCCGTTGATTTCTGGTACTGACAAGCCTGCAGGGGGCTCTTGGTATGCCATCTTATCCATCCTGACGGTCGTCCCCGTCCAAGTGAGTCTTCACGTATCATGGTTCTAGTCTGACATCTTTAAGATAGTCTACCTTGAACGCGCGTATCAACTAAATTGAAAATCAATTTGGGTGCTCATAACCGTTGTCCCTCTGATTTCAGTCGATCCCATCTCCTGGATGACACCACTGACGGTCAACGTGTTGCAGGCTCGGTTCTGCCATTGGCGGCTATCGGCCCCAAAGTCGCCGTGGGTCCTGACTTTTGCCGACGTACAGGTGAGCCCCGCACCAGCTCTTTGAATTTGAGCTAACTCGACTCCTCCCAGAAATTCCATAACTGGTTCTATCCTTGGGTATGCCCGTTCTTTAGCCAGCGGAACACACTTGACAACGCTCAGGTCGCCTTTACCCTTGTCACCGACCTTCTTATCACCTCCCTCATCATTTGGGGAGTCCGACGGAATCGAACGGGGTGGAGCAATACCGATCGCCTCATCTACCGTATCGTCAGGTCCGAGCGTTTCCCTTTCGACCATTGTACTGACAATCCTTCATCAGGGTATCGGTTGAGAGCCAAATACCCAGCACTCTCATGCGAGTGATCCCTGCCAAGCGTGAACTTATCTGACGAGTCTTTTGGGCCATAGCGCTCCTGCTCAACCATCCGATTAAGCCTTCCGTATTCGTTATCTTCTTCGAGTACGTCTCCCTTCCCCCCATCACCGGGACCACCCAGGTATAATGACATGAGCGTAGACTCTTCCACCCTAAAGTCTACGTCGTCTGCTTCTTAGCCGTCCTCAACGCCGACTTTGGACTACAACGCGGTCCCCAGACATACGTCAGCGAGCGCGATTCCGTATGTGTCCAAGTTAACGCGTCGTGACTCCATCCGGCGATTCCGTATAGCTTATGCCGGCAATACGTTCAGAGGACTCAAAACCACCATGTCTGAACAAGAGACCTTTCAGCTCGACGAAATCACCTTTGACGAGGTCGGTCCTCCTTTCACTTAGAGGGCTAGCATTCACTAACGAGCGAGTTTGACTGAATCGCGCTACCACACCGAATAGCGCATATGTCGCAAAGCTGGAAGCTACGTATCTTCAGGTCCATCATGTCAACGAGATTGTCGAGGACCCCTTTCGCGACCATCATGCATTATGGCCGAGGGTAGTCCGGTGTAACAGCGGTTTGCCCAATTGCTATCTCGATCTAGTTTAGAGACATCGTTAGACTCCGGGACTTTGGCATGGTGCTCCAGATGTAATCTGTATAGAATCAGTCCCCCGCTGTTGGGGGTCGGAACATCGAAACAAATGGAAGCAAGCGGTCACCGGGCAGGTCATGCATATGCCGCGATCCGATCTGGTATGCTGACCCTTGCCGCTACGGAGAAAGATATGCTGCTAATCAATGACAGAGTATGGGATGAATGCTGGAGAAAACCCAGAAAACCAAAAGACTTGGAAAAGTTGAACAGAAGTCGTCCAAAATGGTACGGGGATCTGGACTAATGTCCCGAATTGTTACGACATTGGCTTCCAATGAAAAGGGTTCCAAGAAGCTTCGGTATGGATATCCGGAGCACCATCAAGCATCCGCGCGGAGCTTTGTGCGAAGAAGTACGAGCAGCCACTCGGGATCCCAGCTCGCGACACCGGGGCAGATATCGGATGCTGATCTAGGTATGGCTTGCTTTACGTTAGGCGTATCAAGTGGATGAGGGCCTTCCGCGCTGGTAGAGTTGAATTGTGAGCGGGCGAGGGAAGAGCGTCGGGGTGCGTTGCCCCGTACCGATGGATTTCTGGTTGTCTCCAGAGGGCATGTCTCGTGTGACCGAGCAGGGAAGGAGAAACGGTTGAAGATGGCGGGCGAGACGACGTCGTTGTTTTGAGCAAAGGGAGGCGTCTCCTTCTCTCCAAGCTGAGGCGGGAAGTCGAATTGTACCTTGGATGGGCGCCGCTGGACATTGACTTCTTCGGCTTGAGGGCCGGTAGTCGTGTTCGTCGCGATTATGTCTTCGGCTCGCGATGTCGATCGAATCTTCTGGGCCATCACACACGCATTTTGTGCCCGGAAGAGGGAGAAGGGGAGCCACTTGTCGGTGAAGGTGTTGACCGCGGCGTCATAGTGGGCGTAGAAGACGACGATGTGAGGGGGAACATAGCCGCTGAGTTGTGTCGCTTTAAGGGATCCGCCAGGTGTGAGGGGAACGAGGACAGGGTGGAGGAATAGCCGGGGCAGGATGTGCATCATATCCTCGGCTGTGAGCATGTCGTCAAGCATAGGCACGATGGCACGCTCCAGTGCCAATAACAGGCGAGTTACCCGCGGTCCGCCTAATTGCTCAGGATCGACCGTCATGTTGCGGGAAATGACCGAAAGGAGGCTCATCCCATCCAGCCACGTGATCGCCTCGCCAAGCTCCTCCAACGTCCCGGTCAGGTCGTCGTGTTCATTCGAGATCTTACTGATCGGGCATATTTCTTGCATCGGGAGCTGGGATCGGTTGCCCTGCTCCAAGAGCAAGCGAAGTCCGTCGAACGGAGTCGCCTGTACCACTGCGACACCCGCGTAAAGTGTAGCAGGTTTGAGGGACATCCGCATTGTGGAGTCGCAGAACAGCCGGATGTCCTGGAGGAGCGGCATCGTATGATCAAGCGGAGCGGAGAGCGTCTTATGCAGCGCCGAGGCGACCGCTTCGGGGTCCGCGAAGATGTAGTGCCGGGACAGAAGATCCATACGCTCGACCGGCGAAGTCACTCGGCGCACAAGGAAGATCATTTGACCCTTGGACACGGTATCAGTGCTATGATGTAGCTTGACCCATCCGCTAATCGTCGTCAGCTAAACTCGCCGCAGCAAGAGTCGACTTACGTGGTCAGGATCTGGTCGTACAGCACACCCAATCGAGCGATCCCATCTCGCTGTCCGACCAAACGAGAGGCGAGCTGACTTGCGGATATAGCGAAGCGCTCAACGAATTTGCTGACGCTGACTGGCGTCTGTCGGGCGCTGGGCGCGGCAGAGTCCACCGTCATCAATGATCCGCGTCGTATGTCGGCGATGGTCCCCGCAAGGGTTTGGTGGCCTTGCTGTGCGGCGTCCGATCCCGGAACAGCCGAGTGAGGCAGTGCGACATTCGGATTCTTCCACGACCAAGACATCCGCAGGGCGGATACGAATGCGTCATGCCCGGTCGTGAGGTCCATTCCCAGAACGGTAGAATCGCTGGAGATACTGCCGAAGCCGGACTTGATCGACCGCTTTGAACCAGGGACCTCGCCGGAACCGGAGAGAGAGGCGATATCACACATTGGCAGCAGACCGTCGGTCGCGTCAACAAGAACGCGATCGTTCGAGTCGAGAAAGACAGCAGCAACGACGACCCGACGACGCCGAGCTCGCTCCTTCTTGAGTCGGGCGGAGTGGAGCAGGAAGAATACACCACAAGCAAGGCAAGCCAGGAAAGCAAGAGCTGTAACGATGGCCGTAATCGCGCGATTGGTTCCTTGCAGCATATTGTGTCCGGTGATGCCCTGACCTTTAGGCCAAGCATAAATGGTGCCCATCATCCCTGCAAGCTGTCAGTGTACCGTCGCAGCTGATGGATTCGGAGCTTACCGCAGAAATGCATGGCGCATACGGCGACAGCGAGGATCGTGGCGACCATGACTTTCGAAAGCCAAGTGTGCTTGAGCTTGGGCCGAAGCATGATGAACATGATGTAGAGGGCGATAATCACGGCACCCAACGCGATGACGATGGATCCGACAACGTAAGGCGCCTTGTACGCAATGTAAGGCAAGCCGGTGATGGAGAACTGCCCAATGTAATCTGCAGGACGTCAGAACGAGCCTCGCCGCAACAAGAGACTGACGCATGCCAACGACCCCGAAACCGGCGATCGTGCCGGTGATGAAGATCTTGATGATCTCTGCGGTGGTGACCACATCGAAACCCAGGAACTTCTCGAGCTTGGACAGGGTGCGCTTGCCCACGATCCGTACCCTCTTTTCCGGAACCGACGGGTCGCGAGTTGCCTCCAGCGTGTTGAGTTGGGCGGTGACAGACAGCGTCGGACTGGTCATCGTTCGATCGAATTTCTCTTCGTCTGACGGGATTCGAGCCATCGAAGCCGCCTTTTGCTCGACCTCGGACATGCTTTGAATGCGCATGAGTCCGCTTCTGATGCCGTTCGACGCGGGACGATTGAAACTTGCGTCGGGGAGCGAGCCGCGGCGTTGGGGGTCTGTTGGGGGTGTAGTCGAAAAATCGCTCATTTGAGGGTACCCAGGCCGCCAAGCCAAAGAATGGTTTGCGGAAGCGGATTCCGTGTCGATTGGTGGGCTCTGCTCAGTGTCGGCGCGCGATGCAAAGTGAAAGTCGTGCCCGGGGACCTCGGCGGACGCTGCTGCATCTGGCATTTCGTTCAATGGAAGCGAACGGCGACGCGAAAAAGGTGGATGAAGAATCGGCAAAGGCGTTTGAGGGAGGGACGAATTGCTTGGGATCAGGCGGACAGAGGATCCCACATGACTGAAGCTGGTGACCGGAGATGTCTGTGTCTTGTCTTGTCTGTGTTCGAGCTCAAGCTTGACTGCCGATCGCCCGAGGCGGAAATCGAGCTCCGCTAGCTTCTTGTCATGCTTGATGATGGCCTCCTCGTCGTCCCCGAACGGACCCTCAAACTCTCGTTCGTCTGCTTTTTCGTCTTTGCTCGAGATGTCTTTCAAAGCCGTCTTCCAGCCCCGCTTCTCGCCCTCTTCGACCGGGTCCATCGATGACCACTTGGCCACAGCGCCTGCGCGCTGCAGGAGAGCAACCATACCCACTGTTCCCGTTCTCAGCATCTTCGCGTGCGATGACTTCCAATTCCCATACTCGTCCTCGTCGTGCTGAGATGTCGCGTGCGACGAGTTGCTACCCTTCCGTTTGCGCCGTCCAGGCATGCAGTACCAGTCGCTGAGATGGGTACCCATGACGAAAAAGGCCATAATCATGGCGAGGCACGAAACGACGAGGGAGAGAACAGTGATGCCAGGGTCGTAGGAAAGGTAGATCGCTGGGTAATGCTTGGCATGATATGGGTGATGAAGGGAGAGCGAGTTGTTGAAGACGAAGTGCATGGCGAATGTGGACACGGCTCCGAACGTCACGCCTGCGGATCCGAGGAGGACTTGATTTCGCCACCCGCTGTTTGAGGTCCGCCGTGTGAGGAGTTCGAGAGTGCACAGACTGCCGACGAAAGCGATGGCGAAGGAGAGGACAATGAAACCGCCATTGAATTGCGGTTTGAGCACGACATAATCGTCTGGTATTCGATAAAGGCCGGAACCCTCAAGTGTTGCGAGCGTAATCGTAGGGTGAAGTCCAGGCGTCGGAGCTCTGCGACCAACGAGATGGTGGACCGCTGCTCTGCTTGCTGCCTGTAAGGTGTGCATGACGCCGGAGGACGAGGTGGGAGGTCGGGATGTAGAATTATGGCGGTGCTGTCGAAAGACGCTTGTTCCTGCCGACTCGGGCAGGGGGCTGGCGGAGACGACGTATGGGATGCAGAGGGTGAGGGCGAAAGCCACGGCGGATCGGGCCAGCCGTCTCCGAGGTGGTCGGCACTGGGCCGGTGGTGTGGTTGAAGGAGGCTGATCGCAACGTCGTGAAGAGGACGCAACAGGTTGTGGAGCGGAGATTGAGAGCATGATGGAGAGGATTGGTTATATGGCGAGTCAGGTAGCGTTTGGGGGACGCTAGTCCTAATAAAAGATGACGAAGTGAATTGTGGGATCGAATCTAGCGCTATATGACCAAGCACGGATCATATTAGCATCGTTCCAACAAAGTGGTGCGAGCCGCCTCGGCGTGAGGAGACATTCCGATAAACCGGTCGAGATGAGGTCTAGGGTTCGCTGAATACGGGGAGTGTGAGGTGTATAAACGACGCCATGCTTTGAAGAAAACGGGTGAAGGGGGACGTGCACTCACACGGTGAAACAAACTCGCACACCCCCTTAATTTCGCTCACCAACTCAGTCTATCGATTCCCCCTGAGGATCAGTAAGCCTCCGGGTCCCCGTTGACGATCGCTTCGATGAAGATCGTTCACGGGTGGATTGGGATTCGCGAAGGTAGGTCTGACGATTCTCCCGCCGGTGTCTGTCGCGCTGATCCCTCCTCCCTCGCAAACACCGGTGCCTGATGCCTGTACCGCTGTACCGCCAATTCCACTGAAGTCTTCTGACTTTCTCTATTGTTGATGGGAAGACCGGGAAGCGATTAGATGTAGAAGTCAAGCGTAATCACGAGCAGGTGTTGAAGATTGCACAAAGCGGCTTGAGCATGGGACCAGGGATGTACGCTCAAGGGCTTCCCACTCCTTCGGTCCGTGACGCTTCACGGAACGTCGAATTCTTCGTACGGGTGCCTTTTGAGATCGGCAGGCCCCAAGCCTGTGAGAGGGGGAATGTCACGGTGGCAGTGGCGTCTGATCAATCCTGGGACATGTCTCAGAATGCGTCGTAGAATACCGCATAGTACACAGGGCCACGGATTGTAAGTCTAGCATGAAGTTCGAGACGTCCATGCTTTCCTCCTCGTTGCTTAGCCTAGAGGTCGGCTTCCCCAGCGATAGCAGCGTGTCACTTATAGAGACCTTTTGTCAAACATGCATAGCCACCGGTTTGCTCTCAAAAGCAAACCCCGCCGGGCGATCGGAAGAGTCCAGAACTCAGGGGAGGCATCCGGGAATTTTCCCCGCCGACGGCAGGAAATGAACAAGAGCGATCGACGTGACGAAATTGCCGTGGCGTACCGTGGCAGAGAATGTGACCGTTACGGATCTATACTGGGAAGGGCAAAGATGCATGCAAGGTGATCACCTCGTGACCTCCGACCGCCTGTCTGCCGGTATAACCATTCTTCTCCTCCTCTCCTCCTCCTCTATTCCACCATCAACCCTCGAATCCCGATGAATGAATTTCCATGTCTTTCCGCCGTGCTCTTCCCCCAATAACCCCTTCACATCCTTCTCGCTCATCTCGCAAAGCTCCCGCAGGCTCTCCACCTTACTCATCACGTAGTTTATATTGTGGCCAGATAGTCCCGGTATTGCGCGCAACATCTCCACTGCGAAGACGTTCTGCACCGCATCTCGCGCTGTCTTGTCTCCTTCTGCCTTACCGATGCTGTTCGCAGCGATCTCGTCCGGCTCATCATGATTGAGCTTCAGATCCGAGAGGATCCGAACGGACTCGTGAGGCGAGGATGACCAGATTATACGGAGACGAGGGAAAGTGAGAGCGAGAAGAGCGAGCTTGGATTGGAGGTAGAAATTATCGTGCCAGTCGTCCACGGAATCTCGTCCAGCAGCTTCTCTACGTGCGTCTTCGCGAGTCTAGGGACCTCTTAGCCAAAGTTCGCCGCCTGACAGGTACTCACCCTTAGTCCGAATTTGTCCTCATCAAACTCGATCAGTAGGATGCAGGTCTCGTAATGCGCCGTCACAGCTCCGCATTGATTATGTCTGGTCCGAGCTTGAGGAAACACTCGTCCAGGTGTAAGTTGACCCACAATCGTCCATTGGCAAAACTAGCCTCAAGATCCGGCAGCGCTTTCCGTTCGACACACATCTTCGGCGAAAGGATGTAATCGCCGATAGTAAGGGTAGCGGGTACAACCTTGATACCCGATGCGTCGATGAGTGAAGGAAGCAAAGCGCCCATCTCTCGGATGTCAACGATGATCTGCAGCATTGAGTGAGCTGAGACGCCCCAAGGAAGAAGTAGTATATCTTACTCTTGCATCATCGGCCGCTTCTCCTCCTCCAGCATTGCGAGAAGAATACGTTGTCTTTGATCGTGTGACGCTATCCCGCATTGGCGCTCGTGGATTGTTATTGTAAATCGGGATGACCATACTCTGCGACGCCGTGAATATATGGGCCCACTGTCGTGGATGTGCTTACCATTCGATCTTCAATGAGCTTCTTGAACGCCTCGGCTTCCCTCTGCAAGGTTGAGAGATATCGATCCTCCTCGAAGGAGTTGGTATATGTCATCTGATACACCCGCAGTGCTAATCCTGGGTTGCAGTTCTTGTACACCTGTGATGTCGTATCAGCCTATGATACTCATAATCAAGCGAAGGAGAGCTGTCCTCAAGGCGGCGTATGAACGCCAGATTCGGCTCATACAAGACGACGAATCGCGGTCGTAATTCCTGCAGGAGGATATCGTCATCTTCCCCGCCATATGGCCTGATGATGACCGCATCCTCTGGTGCGAGAAGACCGTACTCGGAGTCGAAGTTCTCCGGCGTCAATCCACGTTCAGACAGCCACTGAACCATGCTAGCGTCGAGATTCTCCTCCTCGACCACGCCAGCGCGAGCGAGGAGGGTAGCAGCAGGATCGGCATCGGTTGAAGGTACATCAAAGGCGCCATTTGTCGATCCGTTACCCAACGGGTCTGCTCCATCGATGGACTGCAATGGCTCGTCGTTGACATCTTCTTCGTTGTTGGTTCCGACTTGGTCGGAGTCACCGTTTGCGTTGGATCTGGAACATAAGCATGAATACAAAATCAGTTGAGATCGGCTCACGGTTCTGCTGAGGAGAACTGGCCCATCGGAACGTCAGTTCCAACGCCTCCTCCCCCGAAAGCCGATTGTGCTTTGAACATGGCTTCTTTGTGAGATCTAGCCCAGCTTATCAGTCTTGTGCCCAGGGATAAGAAAGCACTCACAGCTCTTCCTCCGAAGCAGTCCGTCGGACCTGAAGCACCTGACCACCCCTCATTCTCCTCCTCTTGTATGCCGGCATTCCTCGCCCCCTACCACCCCGTCTATTCGCATCATTCATCCTCTTCTCCTCCATCTCTCCTCGTGGTAATCGCACCTCGTCACCACCCTGATACTGATTCATCCGAGCGGGGTTGGTAAGGCGCTCCCCGTTCTTCTCGTGTTGCCAATTGGACAAGAAAAGTGTCTGCATCATCTTACGACCGGCATTGGCGTTGAAGGGTGGATCCGTCTTCTCCATCGTGCTCAGATATTGGCGCAGCTGGAGGCATGTTCGGTCGGAGGCTGCCATGATCAGGACGATGTTCGTTCCGGGAGCATCTTCTGGGAATCAGCAACGGTCGGTGCGGTTCCATGAAACTTCGGTCACACCTGCATGAGATTCGGCGACTCGTGTGATAGTGTCTTCGATCTCCTTGAGCACCTTGGCGAACAATGACCACTTCGGCTGCTCTTCTAGAATCGCCTCGTGACCTTTTCTAAGCCTCCTTTTGACGCTCGCCGCTAGGTCTTTACCGCCGGTGAACACTACTGGTCGGAAAATAGGTGGAGCATCTGTTGTGACCTCCCTTAAAGTCTCCTCTTCATTATCCTGATCCATGTCCTCGCTGATTCGTCCATTCTGCCGGTCTGGACGTACTGTCGGTGTCTGCGTTGCGAATGTTTCCATCAGGGCTATCTCGTCTTCATCCGAAGCGTTCGAGTCGGCATTAGTCGTCGCGCCTTGCTTGTCCTCGGCTTCATGCAGTGCCGACATCTCGTCTGCATATTCGTCAACCTCGCTGTTCGAACTCGAGGCCTCCTCGCGATCCCTGCCGTGGGCCTGGCCATCGGGCTCGTTATCCGTGGTCAACGATTGACGGGATACGCGGGACTGGGAAGCCCCGACAAGTAGGCTGGCTGACTTTGCGTTGAACCAATCATGCATATGCCGTCCGGGACCGGATGTAAGCTTCTCGGCTTGGAAATGTTGTCGTTGAAGGGTGTTGATATAGGATGCGAAAGTGGCCGAGTCGTATTCCAGTAGCCACCTGCCTCTGATCAGCGTATGCTCCTCAGCATTGCTGACTCACGTATGCAGGTTGCGGAGCTCGGTCAAGCCAGCTACATGAATCTTGGTCTTCGCCCCGACTTTGTGCCAAACGGGTTTAAGGCGCATTCGAACCATCGTGTCAAAACTCTTGAATTGAGCATTCCTGACATTCAGGTCTTCAAGGTCCAGATTCTGGCAGTATCGTCAGCAAAGTCAATCTGCAGTATGGGACACGAACGAGCGAATGATCCCGCTTCAGCTCAACGAGGAGTGCCTCCATACACTCAGTAATGCTGTCCTGACATTGTCGCATGAGGTCCGTCATGGGTTGGTACATTTCTACAACTTCGGCTTGACGGGTCGCTAAGGCTATCTTGACGCCTTCGTTGTACCTGCGCCCCATCTTGTCAGCAACCAGATCTGCTGAACAAAGCTAGCAGCGTACCGTGGCCAAATCATGACATTCACCATATTCAAGTTCACCAGCATATCTTTCAGCGGCGAGATGCCATGAGAGAACATTTCCGGCTCGTCCGAGAAAGCCTTGCAGAAACCGCTCTCGAGAGGTCGTTGGCATCTAGCTAATTCTGAAGTTTCGCTTACCTGATTCTCGCGGCGATACAGGCGGACGGCGAACTCCTCTTGACTCCCATGGGATACCCTGTAGCATCAAGATCAATTTTCTATCCTTTGTATTATGATCCGCAGCTGACCGTTCGGCATGCAGAATGACAAGTCCGGTGATGAGCTTAGCCGGCACTGTTCCCTCTGAATCATACATAAGCGCCAGGACCCCTCCGACTTGAGACGACAACTTACTGAGAAAATCATTGACCAAAATCTTGCTCGTGACCGAGAACAGTCCTCCATGCCGATAAAGCTCTTCTCTGTACCCCGTCAGGAACGCCTGATGGGCATGAGAGTGTACGTGCCGCTGCGTGACAGACATCTCATACGTCAATATTCGGAATCCGGGATCCCGTACACCCATGATCCCGAGCTCATCGCCGATGCCTGCTTCGTCCGAAGGCGTCGCATTGACCTACAGCACATCAGCTGGGTTCTTCAGAACATGTAGACTACACACTACAAAGACAAGATCCTCCTTCCGATCGTATGTTTTGAGCAGGGCACATAGGATCTAGGGCACAGTCAGCCTCAAGGGGATGGCGCAGGTTGAGACTGACTCTACGCATACCCAATCCCTTGGCGAGGATGATCAGATCGTCCTTTTGCGGCCGACATATCTCGCGGATGATCGTCTTGTGGAAAGACAGGTATGGGATATGCCTCCGCGAGGACATCGTTGTGCTATCTCCGTCTCATAGCTTGGGAGGACGAAAGCGGTTGCAGCACAGCACGGAGGCAGGACTTGTGAAACAGTCGCGAGGGTCCCAGAGGTCGAATTCGACCAATAATCCATACAGGATCTCGAGAACCGCGAAATCATGTTCCCGGCGGAGACGGTTCCGACGGGATGACGGTACCATACCGCTCTATTTGCGTTACCCGTTAATGGGCCAAAACAAGACGTGCCTGTCTTTCCGCCTTCTCGGGTCACAGACATGACCAAGCCTTACAAGTTTGCTTGTTGATATACTATCCACAGTCTAGCAATGGTGTCCGAAAGCTCAAACGGCCCTCTTCAGATGTGCAACCGTACGTGAAGATCATCATGGGAGCTTGCAGCGAGCTGAGCCGTGTGAGTATAGCTCAACCAGCCGCCGCGCCGTCCGGGAATGAGCAGATGTTTCTGCATAAAAAGGGTCTGTTCGGAGGTCGAGGACCCATGAGGTGAGCTTCCGCCTTTCTCAACCTCTCCTGGTTTGCGTAGAGTCGTCCTCATGGTATCGTCATCAGCTCGATTGTCTCACCCACCGACAATGTCCTCTCCCCCTGCTCAGCCAAGCTGAGCGGAGCCAAACAACGGCACTTCCAAAAGTGAGTCTCGCTTGCCGCTTGCTTTCTGTCCGACCAAGGATGACAAGCACCGCTTACAGGATGACCGTTTACTTTGCATTGTAGAGGCAAGCCTGTCGGCCTCGCCAGCCAGCTCTCACAACTCGCCGCTTCTGGTTCCGGATTATCGATCGCTTCGAATGGGGAGAAGCCGAAGATCGATTTCTAGGCTTAGATTCACCTTCCAACTTTTCAACCGCTTCGTCTGAAGCGCGATCAGCATGTATGGGCATACCACACCCCAATAGCCCCTTAATCGATCCTCCCCCTTCCTCACTTGCCTCCATCCCAGCTGTCCCACCGAGTCACTTCAGTTTATCGACGCTTACCAGCCCAGACTACCAGGTGAACGGTAGCACTGCATTGCCTGTATGCATATTCCGTGATGAAGTAGCAGTCGCGCTATTCGTATGATGGTCTGCTGGATCCAGAAATCGACGAAGCCTCAGGTTTTCCGTTGACGTCTGTCAGTCCTGGCGTGATGATCCAAATTTCACACTGAGTTCTACTTCTCAAGGAGTTTGAGGCAGCCTCATTTTCTCTTTCCCTAGTCTGCCTTAGTAGCTCCTTTTCTTTCTTTTCAGGCTGCCTTAGCGCTACTGGCGCCGTTTCAACGGGACAGGGTAAATCCCTAGGAGGAGACTCAATGGACAGTCAAGCGAACCGAGCGATGATTCAAGTATGCACGTATGCATAACCATACACACCGCAGCCCAGATCGAAAGCAGCATGATGAGTCTACTTCTTCTTAGGGGCCGACTTTGTGGAAACCTCTTCGACCTTGAGCCCTATATGTGCATATATAAGCGTCTTGCTTCTTTGCAGCACCACTCGGGCGGGTCGATAGGTCACAAGCACCAGCCAAGCTGGTACCTTGTCTCCACATCGCCGTGCAAGGCAAGGCACTCACCAGGGGGCAAACTCTGCTTCAGCTTCTCCGCCTTCTCCGCATCAGGCAAGACGAGGGTGTAGAGATATCGCGAGCATCGGATCTTGAACTTCGTCACGGTCTGGGTCTTGGAGGCGGCCTTGACTTTGGTTGAGGAGGAGGTGGAGGGTCGCTTTATGGTGCTCTTCTTGATCCGTGCGACTGCAAGACAAGCCAGTCAGCGTTCAGCTGCGGCAGATGGGAGGTGAAGGGGCAACGCACGGGTCGCATCCTTCCTCCGCGCGATCTCAAGGAACTTCTTGATATCGTGGATCTGCTTGGGCTAGAGTAGTGAAGGTCAGCAATGTTCTCCGAGAGTGTGCCGCCAAGTCGAGGGAGAGTTCTTCCAGATGATTTGCACAACGCGCAAATAGGTAGGTCGAGCGAAGCGGTCCATGGGACATCCCCTGATAACGCCCATTGCCGCAAGGTCACACCCTCGTACCCCACACCCCAAATCAGCCTTTCCCCATCCCAGCCTTCGGAGTCATGCAGAATATTATGCCCCGCCATACACCACCGTCCGAGAAGACACAAAAGGTGACTCCTCTGAGAAGCGAAGCGAAGCCGCGGTGGATCATCGTGCTTTTGGGTCGAGGTGACCGGAGAGGACGCCGCATAAGATGGGACACTTACCATTTTGACCGATTGATGCCAAGCTAGAAGAACCAACTAAAAGGATCCGACGTCGAGATACAATATCCAGCAACAATGCTGCGAGGACGAAACTCCGAGATACTTCCGCTAAACTTGCCAAGTGGCAACACTTCCAAGATGTTCTTCGTAGCGCCGACATCGGTGTTAAGCCAGGACTAGATTCGGCTCTTCCACCATTTCCTGCGTCCTCATTACTTCGCTATTCACTCCTTATCCATCCTTACCTGACAACATCGACGAAAATGGTGCGCCTCCTTCTTCATATGAGGCATCACGTCGATTTTCATCGTGTCGCTGCGCCATACCCAGGAGACGTCGGTGAATCAAACCGCCTCCATCTCAACGAAATCGATGGCGCAGTCCAGAGGGAGCCTCACGACCTACTCGATGGGCGGACGCTATGATCTCTGGGAGTACTCTGAGGAGTACCGACACCTGCTGCAGCCTCCACCTTGACCTGATCTGGGGTGATTCCCTGTATGGTGTTGGATTGGACGGCATAGAGCTCCGACGCGATGCCTCGCTCTGATCTCCATTTGGGATGCAAGGAGCAGGTGTTCATGTCGTCTTAATGACCTTTTGCAGCCCAAAGCAGCCAAGGGAAAGTCTAGGCCCGCCGCTGCGCCTTGTGAGTACTCGACGACCATTTCCTATACCTAGCTTGGGGTGCGAGTTTTGCCGAGTATGGCTCTGACCATGATGTAGACGGCACCAAGAAGACGACGAAGCCGGCGCAGAACCCGCTCTTTGAGAAGCGACCAAAGAGCTTCGGTATCGGTGAGTGTTGTCCTCGCCGGAAGCCAGCGATACGGGCTACGGCTCTGAAAGGAAAACTTGCTGACCTCTTTATCAGGCGGTGATCTCCCCCCCAAGAGGGACCTTACTCGATTCGTCAAGTGGCCCGAGTATGTCCGACTACAGAGGCAGAAGGTTATCCTTCATCAGCGTCTCAAGGTACGCCGAGTAATATCATTCACCGAAACAACAAACTGCTCTATCGATCTGCGCTCATAGATTTTTCAGGTTCCTCCAGCTATCGCGCAGTTCTCGCATACGCTCGACAAGAACACTGCGACGCAGCTTTTCCAATTATTGAACAAGTACAAGCCCGAATCCAAGCAGGAGAAGAAGGCTCGTCTCCTTACCGACGCTGAGAAGCGCGAGAAGGAGGGAGACAAGGCGACCACTCAGGACACCAAGAAGCCCGTTTTCGCCAAGTACGGTCTCAACCACGTCGTTGCCCTCGTAGAGGCGAAGAAAGCTCAGCTCGTGGTCATCGCCGACGATGTGGACCCGATCGAGCTTGTTGTCTTCCTTCCCGCTCTCTGCAGGAAGATGGGCGTCCCGTGAGTAATACCACTTGACTCGAAGGTAGATTCTCACTGCGGCGCAGGTACTGCATCGTCAAAGGCAAGGCACGTCTCGGTCTCATATCCGGCAAGAAGACCTCAGCCGTGCTCTGCATGGACAACGTCCGATCCGAGGAACAACAGGCGCTCGCTAACATCGTCTCGGCTTGCAAGGCGAACTACCTCGACAAGGCGGACGACATCAGGCGTCAATGGGGTGGCGGTATCCGTGGGACCAAGTCGTACGTGATGCTCGTGACTTGCGATTTTCAGCTAAATACCTGTATGGCAGCGTCGCGAAGCTCAGGAAGCGGGCCAAGCAGTTAGGACAGGATTCCAAGAAGATCGATGTTCGCCTTTAGGACGGTTGAGGTGTCAGTGACGGTTGGACGGGAGGTCCGATCGAGATCAGACAGTTTGGCATGTATAACTTTCCTATACCGTATGGCTCGACCACGGTAACAACCAAGGCGTCTTGGCGGGATGTAGCCTAAAAAGTGCATCGCCGGGTAAATCTAGCTTCAATGATACTAACGTCTAGACGGAACACGGACGTCGGGTCTTTGCGTAGAGCGTGACCGCCATCGCAGCTCCATAGAGGTGCAAAACTTCGTCTACGGAGATTGAGAAGCAAGCGAAATAGCGGAACGAGAGGAGTCAGGGACTCGACGCGATGGGTCGAGCTATTGGTCTGCCGGAATCTCGACTTTTTCCTTGTCCATGCCATCCAATATTGTTCTACCTATTCAAACCAAACATCTCCCTCTTACCCGAAAGCAGACTCAGATTCACCACGCTCTTTGAACACTAGACTCTCAATTTGGCATAAACGATCCACCCCCGATCTCCACCACAAAAGTCCTTCCTCACTCCCCGCCACCCCTTTGCTCCCCAAAATGGCCTCCACCATCCCTATCGAGCCGGCCAACGGCGTCAACCCCGAAGAGAAACCGTTCGACTTCGAGAGTCTGAAAGCACACGGGACACGGGAGGATCTGTGGATGTTATTGCACGATAAGGTGTATAATGTGACAAAGTTTATCGATGAGGTAGGTCACTACCGTCCTCATGGCCAAACTCCTACTGGCTACCGGTATTTCCTCTGAGGGTAGTGAGGCTGATGTGCCAATCTCTGCAGCACCCGGGAGGGGACGAGGTGATGATGGAAGAAGCTGGTACGTTTCCCTGCCACAGCACGAGCAAACCGGGCCATTCCTCTTCAAATGGCCCGATCCGTCCCTGCGCTTCAGGATAGCCCTGACGAAAGTGCGCTTGCAGGACGGGACGCGACTGAGGCGTTTGAGGATGTGGGCCACTCCGACGAGGCGCGAGCGATGTTACCGAAGATGTTTGTTGGGGAATTCAATGGCGAGGTGGGTGACGATCTGATTACCTCGTTATCTTCAGCAGCTCTGGGAAGGCTGACGAGAGGTTTTCGTAGACGGCGAGCAAGGTGAAGAAGGCTGTGGATACTGCTTCGGCGAAAGTCTCATCATCTTCTTCCTCTGGGTGAGTCCATAGATGATCTTGGCAGGAGTGGTGTAGCTGACGGTGTGGATAGGTTCCCCTTATGGGTCGTCCCTCTGGGTGGCTTGGCAGCGTATCTCGTCTGGCGGTTCTTCATTGCCAAGTAGCGGCGAGAGGGTGATTTTGGTGGGCCGAGTAACTTGCATAGATCGTGGACGCGGTCCCCTTGATACCTGCATATAGATCGACCTTATATGCATAATGATTCCATACATGATTACCATGGGATGATTACGACATTGCTAGGATTGGACACACCATTACGCAGCCTGGGTCTCGATAGATAACGCTCAACCCCTCCCCTTGTTCCCTGTGTCCTTCCAGTAACCGCCAATCGCCCATACCCGCCTGAAAATCTCGTCTGCCGTTCCCATCCCCTTCCCTAGCCCATCCCGTTCCATCGCGAATAGCAGATCCATCATCGTCACCACTCGATTGTCCTGGATTCTTCTCTCCTGCCCTAGACTATTCCGGTCGACTAGGACCAACCGCCGTGTCGGAGCTGAGAGGACCAAGCCGGATCTCAACCGCTTCGTTGGAGTCTCGTCCTCGTGCACCTCAGACAGGCCTTTAAACTGCTGACCACCCTCCCCGTTCCTTTCCTTTCCCTTCCCTCTGGATTTCTCCCTTCCGTCTCCTGCTTTTGTCCCAGCTTCACCAGCCTCCGCAGTCATCGCGCCCGGTGCCTCTGCCGCGCCCTCCTGTCCGGCCTTCCGCTTCCTCCCCGCCAACGGACTACTGACATTCGGCACACTCGTCAACCAGCTATACTTCTTCGAAACCCCCGCGCTCCGCATCGCCATCGCGTTCGACATCTTATGCTGAACCTCCGCCGACACATCTCGCGCCGCCTTCTTCCCAGCCTTCTTCGTCCCCTTCTTCTCGGCGACCGTACCAAATACTGGGGTCCCATTCCCGTGCGCAGTGACCGGGGAGATTTCATTAGTCGATGGTCCGAAGGACGAGCCGGAACCGGTTTCGGCCTCGACAGCTTTCTCGACGCGTTCTCGAGCGCGTGCAAGTTCGGTCTCGTGGGCAAGCCGGTCCATCCGGGAAGCTCTGAAGGATTGCTCGGCATCCTTATTCGCCCGGCTCAACGCGTCGAGCACGGCGTTCGCGTCGGACGTCACTCGGTGAGACCACATGGGTTTGGCGGGTTTTCCGGAGGACGAGGATGAGGGGGAGGTTTGAAGGGGTGGTTCCCGGAAGTGGGAGGAGGAGGTTCGGTGGGTTTGGGCGGAGATTGAGGAGGAAAGGAGGGAACGGATTCGGGATTCGGCGGCGAGTGCGATGTAGGATAAGGCTTCGTCGTCGATGGTCATGCCGTGGTCCTTGGCTAATAACCATTAGTTCCATCTCTAGGAAGGAAGACTCTGAAAGTAGACTGACCCAAAGCGCCAACCTTCACCTTCAACGAGGCCATCCCAAACAAATCCGTCCTCTTCCCTCGACCGCTCATCCCGCCATAGCCAGCATTCTCACTCGACACCCTGCCCGCATTGATTCGCCGAGCAGCTTCTTCCTCCGCCTTGATACATCCAGGTTCAATGGACTACCCATGAGATCAAAGGGATCAGCTCACCCGAAGGTCAAGAGCCCCGCCAAGCTTGAGCGCTTTAGGCAGCCGCTCGTCCTTCACCGGTGAGAACGAGCGGTGCTGGAAGTTGTTGTTCGGGCCGGGGACGAAGCCGGGTGCTGACATGATGTGGGTCCATCAAGACTGGGCTTTCAGGAAGAGCTGGGGAGATGGGAATCGTCTCGACTGACCTTCCGTCAGTAAATGCGAAAGGGCAGGCACGACTAATAGTTTAGCTTAGACCAGCTTTTAGGCGTGCATGCTTGGAGATTTGATCGCGTTTATGATCCAGCGCTGTATTTCGCTGCTCATCATCCCTTCGTCACCTTTCCGCTTGTACTGCATTCTGTCCACTCTTTCAATTGATTTTCCTCTCTCATGGTATGTCTGTTCTACTCTAGCAACGCGCAAAGCGAGCCGCAGTCGCACGATCCTAGCTGCGTTTTCAGAGCTGACTTGGACCTTTTTGTGGCATTTGCAGAACCCCCTTTTGGCGGCGAGCAACGCGGCCACCAATGGGAACGGAGTCGATGATGACAAGCTGTCGGACTATGTGCCGGAGAGTCGTGATCTGTCGGTGTCGAGAGCTGTAAGTCTAGCTCCTGTCGCTCTAAGCCTTGGGCCTCTTTGCTTCGCACTGAAGGAGCCCGTCGGGTGCTCTGCATGAACGCACTTTGCGCCCTTTCCTCCTCACGCTGACTTGTTTCCTCTCGCAGCCATCCGCAATCGCCTCGGACGAGCGACATCTCAATACCGCACCGCAGACGCCCGAGCCGCAATCCGATGGGGAATACGAGCTTGGGGAGGATGAGCTGATGGACGAGGATGATATGGCGAAAGGCACCGTGAGTCTCCTTGGTCTCCCTCGCCAACTGGCCGGACCAATTCACCGTAGTGCTGACAGCTTCTTTAGCCCAAAGTGACCCCTTCGGCTGCACGGCGGCAGGTACAGGCTTCCGCGAAGAAGGCTGCGACGGCGGAGCGACGGGCACAGATTTCGAATATCGGGAGTCGGAGAACAGCCATAGAGAACGCGAAGGTGCGTGGGCCTATCGGGAGTCAAAAATGTGTTGCTCATACGGTTCACAGCTTGCGGATTCGATGAAGCGGTTTAATTACCTGTTGGGGCAAACGGAGCTGTTCCAGCATTTTATCGATCTGAAGGTGAGCTTCCCTGCTCGCAGTCCCGGGAGCCAGCTCATGGAGCCTAGAAACAAAGAGAGCCGGAGTTCGCAGCTATGCTGGACCAAAAGCTGTCGAAGCCATCGGGATCAAAGGGGAAGAAGGCGGCGTGAGTTCAGCTGTGATCTTACTCAGGTGATACTGAGCGGTATGGCAGAGATCACCGTCACCGGAAATCCGAGAAGGAGGAGGACGAGGAACTGCTGAAGGAGGAAGACGGCGAGGATGAGGCGATGGTCTTCGAGGAAAGCCCTCCATGTGAGTGTCTGAGATGCGGAAGAAGACGGTAGTACTGATCAGTGGTCGGCCATTCAGTCGTAAAGAATGGCAAGATGAGGGACTATCAGGTTCAGGGGCTGAACTGGATGGCGTCGTTACACCACAACGGAATCAATGGGATCCTCGCGGACGAAATGGTCCGTATCCTTCACAATATCGTTTAAGCGCTTCGTGCTGATGCTGTACGTACAGGGTCTAGGGAAAACATTGCAGACCATCGCATTCCTCGGGTATCTGAAACTCCACCTAGGCATCCACGGACCACACCTTATCGCCGTACCCAAATCTACACTGGACAATTGGGCGCGAGAAGTGGCGAAATGGGTGCCCGGTTTCAATACTGTTGTCTTGCAAGGAGCTAAGGAGGATCGCGTGAGCATTCTGTACGACGGCCAGGCTTTCCTGACATCTCGCAGGCGGTGCTCATCAATCATCGCATCCTCACCCAAGACTTCGACATCCTCATCACCTCCTACGAGATGTGTCTTCGCGAGAAATCCACCCTGAAGAAGTTCAGCTGGGAGTACATCATAATCGATGAAGCACACCGTATCAAGAATGTCGACTCGCTTCTCAGCCAAATCATTCGGACTTTCGTCAGCCGTGGACGACTGTTGATCACCGGTACACCGCTGCAAAACAATCTGCACGAGCTTTGGGCGTTACTGAATTTCATCTTGCCAGACGTCTTCTCGTCCAGGTACGTGATCAAATCTGGCGAGGGTCAAGGTTTCCGCTAATCCAGGACCAGTGAGGACTTTGACGCCTGGTTTAAGACGAAAGAGGACTCCGAGCCCGATGCCATGGTCAAGCAACTGCATAAAGTACTGCGACCTTTCCTGCTTCGACGTGTTAAGGCGGACGTCGAGCAGTCCCTGCTACCGAAGAAGGAGGTCAATCTTTACGTTGGGATGACTGAGATGCAACGGAAGTGGTACAGGATGTTGCTGGAGAAAGATATCGACGCTGTCAACGGTAAGTCGAGCTGTGACGGATTCTGCATTCGATTGTTGACACGGAAAGTAGGTGCTACAGGGAAGAAGGAGGGAAAGACACGGTTGTTGAATATTGTCATGCAGCTGAGGAAATGCTGCAATCATCCTTATCGCGAGTAGTCGGTTGGAACACGAAGCGTCAAGCTGATCCGCTTCACAGTCTTCGATGGAGCGGTACGTGCCGAGAGAGAAACATCGATCTATCCCTCTGACTATGCTACAGGAGCCCGGACCTCCGTTCACTACTGACGAACACCTCATCGACAACGCGGGCAAGATGGTCATACTGGACAAGCTGCTTAAGTCGATGAAGGCCAAAGGCTCTCGTATTCTCATTTTTTCGCAAATGAGCCGAGTCCTGGATATCCTCGAGGATTATTGCCAATTCCGCGGCCACCGTAAGTAGTGCATCTCGAGAGCCATGATAAGGTCCTAACCAGACGACAGAGTACTGCCGAATCGACGGTGGGACAGCTCACGAGGATCGTATCGCCGCTATCGACAATTACAACGCACCAGGCAGCGAGAAATTTGTCTTCTTGCTAACCACGCGAGCCGGCGGCCTAGGCATCAATCTGGTGACAGCCGACATTGTGGTGCTCTTTGATAGCGACTGGTGAGCAAAGAGCGCTAGTCGATACTCACGATCGAAGCTAAAACTTGCCCTAGGAATCCGCAAGCAGACTTGCAAGCGATGGACCGAGCACACCGAATCGGACAGACCAAGCAGGTCTACGTCTTCCGCTTCATCACACAGGTCTTATCATGTACTGCCGTAAATCAAGCTCATCGCTGATTTCGTACTCAGGACGCAGTGGAGGAGCGCATATTGGAGCGAGCTACGCAGAAGCTCAAGCTGGATCAGCTAGTCATACAAGAGGGGCGGTCACAAAACGCGGTGAAGGGTACGTCATGCTTCCCTCGCCCTGCATCAATATACTCACGTAGGTGATAGTCGGCTCAAACAAGGATGAGCTGCTCGATATGATCCAGCACGGCGCAGAGAAGATCATCAATACTGCTCAGAGGTGCGTTCGTGGCCAAATGGGTACCAAATGGCTATCTGATGATTACTCAGCATGTTGATCGACGATGATATCGATGACATCATCAAGAAGGGCGAAAATAAGACGGCTGAGCTCAATAGCAAATATGCCGGCCTCGACCTGGACGCGCTCAACAATTTCAAGTCGGAAAGTATGGTCAACCAATGGGAGGGAGAGGACTTCGCCACGGCAAGGGTGAGCTTCTTCGCGTCTCGCTTTGGTAATATTGCTGACGTTCGAATAGCGGAAAAACCTCATCTGGATCGAGCCCGCCAAGCGGGAAAGGAAGGGCAACTATTCCATCGATCAGTACTACCGAGACAACATGAATCCTGGCGGGCCCAAGCCTGACAAGCCGAAAGTCCCTCGAGCACCAAAGCAGGTCCATGTCAACGACTTTCAGTTCTACCCGCCACGGCTTGTGGAGCTACAAAATCGCGAGTTTGACGCTCATCGAGTGCGCATATGACTCTCCGTCGGGGTCGCTGCTGACGATTTCTGCGTATGCAGAAAGCACAAAACTACGTCGTCCCGACTAGAGAGCCCGACGAGGGCGAAACAGCGGAAGAGGTCGAGCAGGAGCGCATCGAGGAGCAGGATCGGATCAACAACGGTAAGATGGTTTTGGTCCTTCTGTATTTGCGCTGACAATCCTCAGCTGAGCCTTTGACTGAGGAAGAGAATGCGGAGAAGGACACTTTGGCCGAGGAGGGCTTCTCCGACTGGCAACGGCGACACTTCCAGGCCTTCATAAAAGCGATGGAGCGATACGGACGAGACAGCCTGGACAAGGTTGCGCTGGAGATCGCAGATCACACAGAGGAGGAAGTGCGGGAATATGCGGCCGTCTTCTTCGAGCGCTATATGGAGCTCAAAGGTGAGTCGCAGCCTCATTCACCTCTGACATACCGAGCTGACGTTTCGCAGATGCCGACAAGTTCATGGATCGTATCGAAGCAGGCGAGGTTAAGCTGAAAGAGCAAGTCGACCGAATCGATTCGCTGCACAAGAAAGTTCGATCTTATCAGTACCCGATGCAAGAACTCAAGGTTCAGTATGGCCAGAACAAAGGCAAGTCGTACTCGGATGAGGAGGATAGATTCTTGCTGGTACGGATGCACCACCATGGGCTCGATCGAGACGACTGCTACGATCTGATCAAGCGGGACATCGGAGAGTGGCCCTTATTCCGGTGAGATAGCTTGCGAAGACATGGTGTGCATCACTGTAGTGGGTAATAGGTTTGATTGGTTCTTCAAGTCGCGAACTCCTGACGAGTTGCGGCGACGCGGCGCGACTCTTCTGCTTTGCATCATGAAGGACAAGGACCTGTACGAGGAGAAACCGAAACCGAAGGGCAAGGTGCGTCCCATCCGACCCGAGTGAGGCTGTCCTGACGAGTCTATCACGCAGAAACGCCCCTTACACGAATTGAAGAATGGTCCAGTATCGCGAGACACCAGTCCAAGCGTGGCGGGTAAGACGGGCAGTACGTATCGTTCGAGTCTCGCTCCTCGCGTTGAATCAGGTGCAGACAAAAGGCAGAAGGTGTGACCCGCATTGACTAGAGCAGGGGGGACGGGGGCATTGCATGGGATGGATTCAATATTGATAGACTCGTTGGGACCTCTTGTACCATGAATGTACCGATACCCGCTGCCATCGAGTCATTGCCAAAACGAGCAACATCTGCACGAATATTGGTAGGATGCCAGGGGGAAGAAGATGCATTATTGCAAATGAGGCCGATGGCGAGCAACACGACTGGACACAAAAGGCGGCGAGAGAGAATTTGGAAAAGTGTGCGTGTGGAATGAACGATTGGAAGAATTGGACGGATGGTTGGGCTTTGGACAATGTGTATATTGCAAGGTGAACGGAGATGGATTAAGGGGAATGCGATGGGTGGGCCCATAATGATCGAAGAACGAAAGGGAAATCGTGTATGCAAGGGTATCGACAAGGGGATGTCGGGTCGGGGGAAATGACGAAGCTCAGTGAGTGAGCGTCTCACACCGCCTGAACGCGTTCTGTCAGCGTTCGACTCTTGAGATAAAGGCGGATGGGTACTTACTCAAGCACGGTCTGGTAGATGAACTTGAAACTCCAGACGCTCCCTCTTAACCGTTTGATATTGAGCAGGTACAGCCCAGGGAGGTTCTTCATCCGGCATAACTCGACGACAAACTTGACTTCATCCCCGCTGTCCACGCTACAATCACGTCGTAAGCACTACTACCCGGGAATTTGGGGAAGACGTACGAATGCTCGCCATACAGAGGCTCCGAGCCTAGTGGAGGTGTAGCGAGACCGACGGATGATGCGGATGGCGATCCAAAGGGTTCAGACTCCGATCGAGGGAGTTGGGATGGGTGATGGGATGACTGGGACGAGCCACGGCGGAGTAGCATGCCTTTCAGGCCGCCAGAGGAGAGGATGCCTATTGATGAGCTCGATGGCAATGGCAGACCGCGGGAGTCGGTCTAGAGCGGCACATGAGCATAGCGCTAGACGAAGAAGGAGAAAGACGCACCCTGCCTGTGGAAGCGGAGCTCATGAGACTGAAAGGGCTAGTCCCGCTTCCGATGCTCATAACACTCCCCAATCCGAGACCGGTCGTAGCACCAGCCTTGCGTCGGCGAACTCTCGTACACCGCAAGCGGAACTCGTTTTCCTTCTTGATCTCCATCCCCATTCCGTGGAGCACGCGGAGGACCTCGGCAAGCACCTCCGCTGGCGTACGAGACGATAAAGCTGTTTGGTCAACAAGCCCGGTATGGACGCGCATCTTGGCGTCATCGGCCGACCGCGTAGAAGTGGGCCGGAACGCAGCTTTGAAAGGCGGAACTGTCGATGTTGCAGATGCCGCCGCCGTATCAGCGGGATGATGTGACTTTGATCGGGAAGGGATGGGCATCGAACCTGCGCGAGACGGGGAAAGAAGGCTCGCGGTGGACGTCGCGGCAGGCGGGACCACCACGTTGATTTTGCTTCCAGCTGGTCCAAGGCGTATCCGGACTGATTCGGGCATCTCTTTGAGCGATGTCGTGTAATCAATTACCGGTTCGGTCACCGGCGCAGGGTCAGTGACTGTGATATTTGGAGTTCCCTGAGCCGTATGCGCAATACTGCTCGTGGATGACATGGCCAGATTGGCCATTGAACCCGCCATAGGCTGTGGTCCCCGCGCAGGGCCGTTGGAAACGCGCACAAACGAGCTAAGCGAGTCGGACTTGATACCAGCGCTCTTGAGATTGACCAGAGTATCCTTGGCGAGCGATTTACGGCGGAACCAGTCCATGACCTTTTTGGCTGCCGAACTCGAGGCTGTCTTGTGGCCTTGCGCAGCTTCAGCTGGTTGCGTTGAGAAGGCGTCGACGGTGACAATGGAGGGGGAGCTCAGGCCTCTCTCGTGCATGACTTGCGGCTGGATTCCTTCGCCGTCGATGATCATTGGCGGGGACTGAGTACCTTGTGATAAAGGCGTGGGGTTCATATCGCGGGGCGCTAGAGGTGTCACCGCCGGAGTGACAGGGGTGAAAGCTGCCGGTTTGCCATCTCGTGGAGACAAAGAGCTAAAAACGGGATCAGCCCAATCCCCCATCCCAAAATGCCTGACTGACCGATTGACCATTTGCTGGAACGTCCTCCTCCGTGATGTCTTCTTGTCTTTGATCGAGTCAACATCCGCCGTCCGGGGCCGCATGAGCGAAGTCCGCTTTGGCCCTTGCGTCACCTCATTCTGCGCCGCCTGGATCGTCGCGGCTGATCCGCCAGAACTGGGTGGACGGGACACATCGAGCGAAGATCCAGCCTGTCCAAGAAGTCTGGCAAGGCCAAACTTGTCTAGCGACATGCCTTTTCGGTTGCGGTCTCGCTTGGGAGGCGGTACCTTCGGCAATCCAGACGACGTGAGGTCCGCAGACTTGCCCTCAGGAATCGGCTCCGAAGAAGCAACAGAAGCGGCTGCTTGAGCCGGCGATTCCAGTCGCTTGCTGGGCTGCTGGAGAGACGCTTTCGGCGTTGCGACATTTGAGGAGTCTCCACGGGGCGTAGCGAGATCAGCTTGGACGGTGTTGGCCGCTGCGCGGGGTGTGGACGGCGACCCGGTGCTTTCGCCGACATCAATGGATTGAGCCTGTTTCGACGGAGTGGTTGGCGCCGTCGAAGCAGCAGAACGAATCGGCGCAGCTTCGAGAATAGCTGTGGCGGGTGGCGTAGTCGCCAAAGGCGTAAGGACCTGAGAGGCGTCCGGCGAAGGTGCTTCGGAAGTGACCAAACCAGCAGGCGACTCGCTTCGCCTTTCCCTTGCATGACCGCTTTCCGACGAGACAGATTCCATCTCGATGTCGCTCGAGGCCAGTGGTACCAAGGAGCTGGCACCTGAAGCCTTGGGTGAACCCTCGTCCTGAGGTGATCTTGCGGCCCGCTTCGCCTCGTACACTTCCGTCATCTTCTCGTATGAAGCTTCGCCATCGTACTCGACCTGAATCGTATGCCGGTTCTTGTTCGCGGACATGGGAGGTCTGGCTTCTGGGGAAGGCTCGACATCCATTGGCTCGTTCTCGACCGCCATGGTAGAGTAGCCAGCCAAGGAGGCGAGGTCGGACTGTTTCGAAGCGAGGATTTGCGCCTTCGGAGTGATGGAAGTGGGTGGGATGGATCCGGCACGCTTTCTGGGCGGGGTAGTCGGGACGGGCGCCGAGGGAGGGGGGACTTCGCTAGGACTCGGGGCTGTATCGGGCGAGACGACTACTGGAGTGTCGGCTATCACAGGGGACGTGTGAGATGCCGCCGGGACTGGCGGATGTATGGCAAGCGGTGGGCGAGCCGCTGCGACGAGAGGTGGCGAGCGTGATCCGGCATTGCTGAGATACTCTGGCATTGTAGTTGCACCAGGCATTGTGCTGTGATGTCTAGGCTCCTTCGCCCGTCGCTGCTCGAGCAGGCTGGCGGTGACGGCGGTACCTGGCAGGCTGCTCTGACTCCGCTGCATCGCCTTCTGATCCTTGGCTTCTTGCTGTATCCGCTTCCGTTCGCCGAGCTCTCGCTTCGCCACTTGGCTCTTGCGATACATGTTCTCCTGGAACGAATGCTCCTGCTCCTCGACTGTTTTGTCGAAGAAATCCCGTTGACCTGACAGCCAAGGGTGCTGCATTATATGCTCGATCCGACATCGGTACTCGGGATCGGGAACGAGCATAATCTGCAGAAGGTGTTTCGCCTGCGCGGTCATGTGGTCGGGGAAGTTGAGCTTGGTGTTCATGATGTACTTGTAGAGGAGGTTGATGTTGTCGCCATCGGGATTGGCCGGATCATCGTCGTAGGGCAAGTAGCCGGAGAGCATCGCGTAGAGGATGACACCGCATGACCAGATGTCGACCGCGGATCCAACGTACAAGCCTTCGGAAACGACGAGTTCTGGGGCGGCGTAGCACGGGCTGCCACAGCTGGTCGCCATGAGGTCGTCAGCCGCATGATCAAATCTGTTTGCGAAGCCGAAATCGGTGATGATGATGTTGCGATGCTTGTCGAGTAGGAGGTTCTCGAGCTTGAGGTCCCGATGAACGATGTGCTTCTTGTGCAGATAGTCGACACCGGAAACCAGCTGGGCGAAAAGCTTCTGGGCGTCCTTTTCCTTCAGATACCGATTGGCCAGGATGTGGTCAAATAGCTCGCCCCCTGGACCAAGCATGAGCTGATATGTCAGTGAAGGAGGGCGACTCACCACCAGCAAACTCAAGCACAATGCCGATATACTTCTCTGTGTCAATCACGTCAAACATCCGTACGATATTGGGGTGTTTCAGTGTCTTCAACGGGTCAGAACCACAGCTAGATGAGTACGCTGACTCGCCTTCAGCACGTCAATCTCTCTCTCCACCTTGCTCGCCCGCACTTCGTCCTCCAAGCTCCCCCTTCGTATCAACTTGATCGCGACCTCTACACCAAATTCGGTATGCACGCCGAGTTTGACTTTGCCAAACTCGCCCTCTCCTAGCGTCTGAAGGAGGACATAAGGCCCGAAGCCCACCATGGGCCGACGGGGGTGTGCAGTTTTGTATGCCCATACCGAGGGGTGAAGTACATACTCATCGGTCAAGTTTTCGGGCTTTGGCGGGGAAGCGGTGCCGAGAGTCGCGCTAGGATTGTGAGATTGCCGTTGTCGAGGATTTTGCTGTGCGGTGTGTGTGTGTGACGAGGCGTGCGCGTTGGACGTGGATGCAATGGGCTCGGCGGCAGGAATCGGGATAGGCATGGAGGGCGTTTGAGAAGGGCGAGGGCGAGTGGCAGACGTGGACTGGGATGTTCCCGTCTCGGCGGACCGATATGCCCCGAATTCATCGGGTGAGGGGGTTGGTGGATTGGGTGGGCGAGACGATGCGTGCCCCTGTTGAGGTTTGGTAGAGGACATGGATGATCGAGCGGAGGGCGCGGCGTGTGCTGGTGGGAAGAGACCAGCGGGCGATTGATTGGGTGGAGGTGACCACGGGGGAGTAGGGTAACGCGCCGCGCCGTCTGACGAAGACGCGAACGGGTCGGACATTGGATATGATAGCACGGATGTCATGTAGATGGTGCCGCAAGGTCAGGGAGGGCCGACGCGACAAGGGACGGGGTTTGATCGCGTTGTCGGCGACACAATTTGGTCAATGAACTGGATTACAGAGCGGCGGGATAGAATGAGTGGGGTAGGGAGCGATCGATCAAGTCAGCAGCTTGGGCATGCATGGAAACGAAGATATGAATTGAGCTGGATCGGAGGAGGGGATTGAAGGTGACGGGTCGAAAGGATGTTGAATGATTTCGGGAGAAAGGGAAGGGGGTTGAGGGAGTCACTTACAATCTGCCCCTAGCCAGTGTCTCCAGTTGATCCAATCGCCACCATACGAATCTAGGCTCGACCCATGCAACGTGTCCTCCCTCTTCCCTCTTCGCTAGTCCGGTGTGTGGTGCGAGATGATGACGGGGATGATGGGGGGAGTGCGGTGACGTTTGGGTGAAACGGCCAGGGACCTGGTCTTTAAATCTGCGGGCTATAGTTGTCCTCGTTGCGTTTCCGCGGCGCGTGGGCTGCCGACCACGATGATGCCTTTCGGACGTCACGTCGAAGGAGAATGGAATGATCGCTATACAGGCAGGTGATGATACAGTCAAGGAGATGCGAAGTGAGGACGCACGGTTGTTTGATCAGATGGAAGTCGTTGGCGCCGTCAGGGGAAAGGGCGGGGAGATTTTCGTAAAATCATACCAAAATGGCAATTTTCCGCCAGGAACAAAACCTCAAACAAAACGCGTTGCGGATAGTCAGTCGCGTTCGACATGCCGTAGTCTCTCTCTATCCATTGCATTATGCCGCTTGAATGGCTTCAATTAAGCTCAGAAAGCTTCCGCCCCCCGTCGCTTCGATCATGGACTGACCCGCAGCTATGCCCGTCGGCGACCATCCATCATCCTAAAAGATCTCATCGCACGCGTGAGGATGTGTAGCGGGGACAAGGAAAGCCTCATTTTCGGGAATTGTCACGGTGCTACGTCGACCAGCAAATAGGCCCGACGCTCAGCTCCTGTAATCGGCGACGGTCGTCTGAGCTTCGGCAAAGTTGGACTACCGTGGTCGAACTTGGCTGGAATAACTCGAGGAC
>JAABUP010000419.1_pt1 | contig 94064 bp, 136 predicted proteins | sample 5559201 | NCBI WGS metagenome assembly JAABUP01 (sample SAMN10711887, study PRJNA513373) | rock metagenome | isolation source: Antarctica rocks | place: Antarctica | reverse complement strand
ACACCTGGGTGAGGTAAAGCTGCAGAGGGGGGTGGGCTGCTGCTAAGTCCCCCAGGCATGCAGCAGCCACAGAGCGCACTTCAGCACTGCTGCTCTCCAGCATGACCATCAAATGCTCTGCCACACCCGCCTGCACATGCAACACCGCTCCCTGTCAGCCTCACATCCCAACTTGCACCTCACCTTCTTCAACACCACCAGCAGTGTGCGACCCGATTTTGAGAGATACAAGAGCAAAGAATCTTCCTATGCAAGTTCAAAGCAAAACACAGAAGGCAGAGGTGATGTGTGGCTGGGCCATGAGACCACTGCCAGGGACGTGCTAGCAGAGGCAAGTGCAACAGATGCTGGAGAACTGCCTCATATACATACTGAAACATTGGAGCTCTGCCAGTCTCAGACTGGCTCTATGCTCATGGCAGGATTCCAAAACAAGATGCCATGCATTTGCAGTGACAGCGCCAGCTTAGGCGCCAAGGCCGGACAATTCTTGTAAAGCTGTCGCTGTCAGAACATCTTTCAGTCACCACATATCGGGAGTGTCTGAATAGGCCACACAGCTGCAAGAACATGTGCAGGAAACAGCACAGCCCAGGGCATACTCACAAGGAGCAAGCAGCATACCACTAAACAAGCAGCACGACAACACAACAGCAAGCAGCACAACAATACAACACAACAAGGAGCAAGCAGCACACAAAAGTTTCAGGCCAGAGGCACAGGCCAATACCTGAACAAGCTGAGTGGCAACAGCTGAATTGGCAAGGGCCAAGCAGCCCAGGGTGGCAGCGGCCGCTGTCTTGGCCTTGGCAAACTTGTAGCCCTTCATGACAATGACATCCTCCCCTCTCTCATAGGCCAAGTGGTGCACGGGCCCCTCCACACTGTCCAACATCTGCATGCCATGCCAGCCAGTCACAACTACCTCACTATGCTCTCCCCTTACTGTGCCAGCATAGCTGCAGGGGGCCAGGCCTGCTGGTCATGTCACCCCAAGCAACCACAGGCAGGACATGGTGCCAGCTGTCCAGCAATGACAACAGGCAGACCCACGCGAACAGATGCCAGACAAAATGGCAAGGACCTCAGCAATAGCGTAGAACAGAGGGATGCCAGATGTTGGCAGGCAGGCAAACATTTGGTGCTCAGTCTATACACAGCACATGCATCAGGTCACTCTGGGCATTGGAGGGAAGAGGGAAGCAAAGGCAGGTGGGGTACCCCAGGGGAGTGCTTGAGGCGCAGCAGGTGGAGGAGGGGGATGACGGCACCAGCTTGCTGAATGTGCTCCCGGTTGCTCCACTCCATGCTGAGCCGCCCCAATACCTCTGCTGCCACTATGCGACAGTACCTGCAGCCATGGCAACCACACTCCTGACTCTTGTTTGTAACTAGACCTGTCACATTGCCCGTCACCTGCACTTGTCATGTCTGCTGTACCTGTACCACCTCATGCTGTACTGCTGCTATCTAACAACAACCTGCACAACATTGGTGTTTGTGCTCAACACAGAGCTACTGTGTTTGAAATTTTGAGTGCATGACATAGGCGCCACTGGGCAAACTTCCTGCAGACTCAAGCAATTTTACAAAGACTTCAGCACACATGACCAGTGCATCTGTGGTATCCTATATTGTACAAACGCTGTTTTACTGTCCTGAGGCGATGTTAAGTTTTAAGCTTACACTGTCCAAGGGACATGTCTCAAAGAAGATAACATTTCTGTATCCTAAACAGCTGAGAGTCAGCTTGCAAAGCAGGAGATAAGCTAAACATGTCAGCGATGCAACTTCAGCATACCAGCCAGTGTGCAGTTTAGGTCAAATGAGTAAGGCTGTGCGGCACAAGCCTGGAAGAGGGCCCAGCTGTGGACCTCTGCACCTGGGCTCATACTCACACTGTGTATCCTCAATTATAAGGTATTGTCAAACACTTTCTGCTTGTTGACTGGGGCTGGGCAGCAGCGTGTGGTGAGCAGAGTGAGGCAGAGTGACAAAGAGAATGCGGCAGCGCGAAGGGGCAGAGGGGTCACCAGCTGTCAGCCTGCAGCATGAGCACCAGTGGCGGCACAGCCTTGTAGGCAGTCATGCTCAGCCGCACTTGCGCATCCTGCCCCGCCAGATTGTACAAGGCAGCGGCAGCAGCATACTGCCCATCCGGTTGTGCTATCTCCAGCAGCTGAATCAAAGCAGGTATTGCCCCGGCCTTGATGATTGCAGCCTGCACCAAGCCTTTGTCTTGCAGTTGCACAGCAAAAGGGTGCAACATGATGCGTGTGTAGTTGTGGAAAGATATACAGGTCCGGCAGCTGGATGAGTTTCCCTCACACTACAGGCCACAGGCATCTGTCCTGTACATGGCAGGTGCGCTCTCATTCAGTAAGGGCTCACTGGCCCGCAAACACAAGCAAGAGCTCCAAACGCTGAGATGGCAAACGGTGAGATGGCAGTTACAGGAGACAGGCTGAGCCCTGGAACAATTGTGTCACGCCTTGTCCTGCCAAGCAGGTTACAGATAAGTGGGAGCATGTGAGCAGCAAGCACACCTGATTGTGTGGACTGGCAAGGGCCAGGTTGCATAGGGCGCCAGCAGCAGCACTGCGCAAGGGCAGGGGCCCTGTGGTGACCATACTCACCAGGGGGGGCACACCCCCCTCTGAAGCGATGCCTGCTGAGATGTCTAGCCTGCCTGGGCAGTAGGTCAGGGCCTGCAGCGCGCCTGCTGCTGCTGCCTGCTGCTGCAAGTTGCCTGCATGCAACAGGGAAGGTCAACAGGGAGTGATGCATAGGCACCCAGTGCATCATCATGCTTGTTTGAATGATTGGTCTGCATGTACAGCCACAGGGGTACGATGCTGCGGGTGCCTCAAAGTGGTGCCATACGTCCAGCAAGCTGCCTGCTGCAAGCTCCTGTGGCAATCTATAGATATGTGGCGCATGACTCTTGCCTGACTTGCGATATGTAGTTAATTCGCATACACAGGACTGTGCCAATGAACACACACACACACATACACACACACCTCAGGGAAGCAAAATGCATGGCCATAAATTAATGGTGGCAGCATGCCTGCCAACAATGCTGCCTATGCAGGCTGACGTGCACAAGCTCTCAGGCATCCAGTACAATAACAACTATAGCAGTGCTGATGCTTTCAAGGCCACGCACAATGCTGTCCACCAGCAGGGATGAGTGACATGTGCATGGCGGCATGCCACAGCAGTGCCTGACATGAGAGTGGCAGACCTGTCTTGACCATGGTGACCAGGGGCTGGATGGCTCCAGACTTGGCAATTCGAGGCTTCATGTCCACGTCCTCTGCTGCCAGTGCCTGCATGTATCACTCTGCACCTAAATCATTACACATGACAGCACAGCAAGTATGCCTTGTGCTGTCAGGACCAGTTGTGATCGATGAAGACAGCAGCAGGCTACAACGCCTGCACAAAGTTAGCGCATATGATATGCAGAATGCATTGAAGCAGGCATCAACACAAGCTTGCCTGTCATGATGGCAGCAGCACTATTGTAGCAATGGAGCAGTAGCCCCAATTCAGCAATGGTACCATGCCAGCAACTACACCATGCTGGCCATTGCAACAATGGCAAAAGTCCCAGGTGAGCTGGTCAGTATAGCCTACCTAATGCAACTTGGAAAATGATAGAAGCCAGTACTGTGGTGGAGCAAGGTGAAGCAAATTTGTTGAGATACTAGCGGTCTTGCCATCATACATATGTTTCATACACTCATTCAGCATCTGCTTGCACAACAGCCAGCCACAAAAGAGTGCAGGGCATGCCTGGATGGCTTCTGCAGCTGCTTTCTTGCCCTGGGCCCCAGCAGTGTGCAGCATGGTGGCCAGGCTGGCCACCCCCCCATGGCGCAGCACCAGGGGGCACACCTCACCATGCCCCTCCACCAGCATTGCCAGGGCTGACGCACAAGCAAACTGCACCCTTGCCCCGCCCACCTGCACAATGTCAAGCCCAATTTGCCCAGAAGGTAAAGTAAACCCAACACCAAACCAATGCTTTGAATGCAGAAGGGAAAAGCTGCATGACAGTGGGTACATGGCTTGCACACAACCTGGATGGGCCTAGTAGTGGTCTTGCAATTGTAGTGGTCTTGCAATTGCTGCTGCAAGCTGGTTATGATTAGGCTCGCTTGCAACCACTTTCTGCAAGGCCACAGAGCGCAAAGTTTGGGCAAAACATAGGCAAATCATACTCAAGGCTTACAAGCTATAATCAGGAACACGACAAATGCCCACTTCTGACATTGACCGAGCAATGCTTGTGGGTGTGTGTGACTGTGCAATGCAGGATGATGAAAGCAGATGTAGAGATGGAGCATTGGTATAGGAGGTGACCTGGAGGGCTTGGGTGAGGGGGATGACAGCGGGCAGGGCGGCGGTCTTGTGGGCAGGCTGGGAGCCCAGAGCCAGGTGGCGCAGCGTCCTGGCTGTGTTGTACTGCACACCCTCCTCCCCTGCCGCATACCAGCCACAGTGTGAGGGGTTGTGACTGGTCCTGAACCTCAGCACTTGACAATGTGGCAGGGCAGGATGCTAAGACGTAGGGAGAGGCATATTTTATATTGTGCAATGTGCACAGACCGAGCCTGATGATAGTCAGCAGAGTCACAAGGGCAGATGGGCAGTAGTGCAAGCCTAGTTGCCGCAACAACAGAACCCATGGACAGAACACAAGAAAACCAGCAGCAAGATGAGTAACTTGTACGCAGCTGTGTACAGACTCAGCACGAAGCAGACTTCCAATTGAGGGCACAAAATACAAAGCTGCTGCTTGTTGCAGCATGGCAGGCAAGCAAGGCAGAACAAGGGTGAAGTGAGCAGACAGCAAAGAGGCATGTGGGTGACCTGTTCGCAGGTGAGCAATGATGATGGGGAGGGCTTGGGAGGCCACCAGGGTGTCCCGGTTCTTCTGGCTGCTGGCAGTCAGGTGCTTCAGGGCCTCACTCAGCCCCTCCCGCACCTGGCTGCCCATCCCCCCCTGCTTCAACACCTTGGCCAGGGCCTGAATAAGGCCTGCCTGCAACAATCACACACCCCGCATGTTCATTGCTTCACCTCTATTACATGTCCCAACTTCAGTAATGAATTTGTCAGCACTCGGAAACCATTTGGAGACGTAGTTGCACAACACAACCCACAGCAAGCACAGCCACTGACTTCCACCTTGATAGCCATGTTTGTGGAATACCCAGATACCATGAAAACTGCACCGAGATCTCCATGTTCATGTTCATGTAATGCATGAAACCAACAAAAGTGCAAAGACACATCCATGTTCATGATTATTAAATGCACAGGTGCCAACATACATGCAATGATGCATTTTGCATGATGAGTCAACAGACACCACAATTGTGAGTGCTCAAGGCATTGCGTATGCTTATACAGGGGAGGCACATTGGATGGGTGACCTGGGCGACAATGTAGTGAGTGGAGGGGTCATGGGTGATGAGGCGCGCCAGGATGATGATGGCGGGGTACTGCAGGCCGGTGTCTGCCTGCTGAACCGCACGCACCAGGGCTTGCAGATACGAGTCTTGCTGCAACAACACCCCACCAGCATAAGTACTGTACTTGCTCAAAATGTTCACGCACCCTGACATTTTGAATTCGTTTTGCTATCCCGCACGATGCCATAACACGCTGTATTACGGTGTAAGCATTACGCTTGTGATGGATGTAACAAACAGTATAAGGTGTATTGCAGTCAAATGCTGGCTTGGATTGGAATTAATGACATCCCGCGGGGCAGTGTCAAACAACCGTACATGATGTACATCTGAACACAATCAGTCTGCTAGCAGCGACGCGCTAGACACATCTTACAAGATGGATGCTTCAAGCAGTTGAACAGAGAATGTAGCATGACACATACCTGGGTGGCTGCATCAGGGTGCTTGTAGTACAACAGGCAGGTTTGGCTGCAGCAGGCATGTACTCTTTCCAACAGCAACACTGAGGACAACAGTAAGCCTGCCACACAATGATTTGGTCTGCTATAGCACCAGCAAATTCATGAGATGTGGTGCAACAAGAGCAGAGTGAGCAAAGACATGGGATGGGTGGGGAGCAGGGGTACCCTGGCAGTCATGGCTCGGCAGGCATGCTCAGTGGTGAGGTGCTGCAGGGCTCTGAGGGCAGCAGCCTTGCACTGGCTGCCCCCCCGCCTGAGCACCAGGAAGAGGGGCTTGACCAGCTTCATCCCCCCCATGCCATCAATGTGGGCCTCCCCTAGACTTGCCATGCTGCCCACCAGGGAGGAAGCAGCATACCAGGCATCCTCCTGTACATGCACACGACCCCACGCATCACACACTCAGCCTCTACATGACTACGTTGGTGGTGCCAAACGGCGCAGCAAGTAGATGATCACATGTACAGAAGTGTTTGCGTGAAGTAGGGATGGGTTGAGATGGGTTGTGCAGCAGGTACCTGGTCAGTCTTGAATAGCCAGAAGGTGAGTCTGAGGCCTCGTGCATGACTCTTGGCATACTCTGCTACATCCTGAGTGTCCAGCACCATGTCTGCATCACACTACAATTTGAGCCAAGGGTCACGATGATCTGATCTGCCACAGTCCAGAGCTGGCAGTAAGCAAGTGGGCAAACTCCAGGTCTTTGCTGATGCTGCACCCCAGACTGACCTCATGACGGCCAGCAAAGTGAATAATGGTGAACACTGTGCACAATGGGGAGCAACACTAATCCTGCACTTGTCAATGTATGAAGTTATGCAGCATCAACAAGAGCAGACTTGCTGACACATTCTCAGGGGACTTGCATGTGCCATGCAAAGACACATCCCAGGCATGTGTGTATAGGATGGCAGAGGGCTGACAGGTGGCGCCAGTCTCAAGGATGCTAGGGGGCCGGGTGGTGGAGGGGGGCATTCTGTGCTGCATCACTTCCTGCCAGGCCTGGCTGTCCACAGCGCTGCTGCTCCCCAACAAGCCTGCTGTCTCCATCACACCCCACCTGCAAGTTTTGGAAGCGTCTTGAGGGGTAACAGATTACCATGACTGCCTACCCCTTCACAGTCTCAGACCAAACAGAAAAGTAAATGAAGTACTGCATATTCTGCTGCCTTGCTCACGCTCCCAGTATAAAGGTGGAGAGCGTGGACTGGAATGTGTGTTGTGAAGGAAATCAGCAGGGCTAGTGTGTTGCACCGTGTGAACAGCATCAAGCAGGCAGCATGAACAGGAGGGGGGGGGGGTCAGCCACAAGCTGTAAATCAGGCCTAGGGTGTAGGTTTGTGCCAGGAGTTGAGCAGAGGATGACCTGGGTTGACGGTGATCAGGTCTGCTAGGATGCACAATAGAGGTGACGTCAGTGTCCAGCATGCCATCCAGCGTCCCACTGTCCAGCAACTCTCCCATACCTGCATGCCACACAGTCAACTACCACGACAACACCCTGCAACCTGTGCAAACGTGGTGGATGTGTCTTTGAGGAGCTTGCCTGCCACATCAGGCACAACATGCCCTGCCACCTTGGCCATGGCATCACTCTACTTGTCACCATGTTTGGCAGTGGGCGACAGGATATCTCACTCTTCAGGCCTGTGGTCTCATGTCAGCATGCACAGTGCTCAACATCTCTTACAACTGCAGCTAAAGTAGAGGTGCCGGTACCAGCCAGCAACAAAGACACAAGCTGCATATTAAAACTGCACAGCTGAAGCAATGAGATGCATGATTCATCACAACAGAAAACGCCACAGAGGTTTTATGACCAACATGCACTGACACCTCAAGACCTCCAGCAGCAACCTTGCCAGATTCTGTGCACACAGACAGAAAAGAAAAGACTACGTCTTTCAGCGTCACTTTAGTGAGAAGCCCAGCATTATACCGGGCTGCCCAGGAGTGCACACAGACAGACACGATCACCAGGTCTGCTCTGAGCCTTAGAGCAGCCAAGTACAATGTAGCATATAGCAGCTTGCCTTACAGCTTTTTGTGACTGGCCCAGCAGCGCAGTCTGCAAGGCGATTGAGTGCACACTGACCTGTCATTTCGGTTGCCATGAGAGATTGGTGAGTAGGCATGATGGAATCCCATGCCTCATTCTCGTGGATGGTTGGGCCCTGAGCCCCCGCATAGCGGGACCCCCCTGGGTTGGCTTCCTGCACCAGCTGAGTCAGCACCTGCTGTACCAGGGCCTGACAGGGACCTGCTTCATCCAACTGCCCCTCCATCCAGCGAGCTATGCTCTTCACGATTGCTGCTGCCATGCCTCGCACCTGTCCATCACCATGTGCATCAAGAACAGTTCTGTGCACATCACACCGCCCCAAACAGTACATTGGCAGATCATGTGGCGGAAGCATGCAGTCATGCAGGAACCAACAAGTGATGACATGCAGCGCAATGAAGTGATGAGGCTTCTGATTGCAGGTCAGTGTGAGCAGTCAAGTTGGCGAGCAAGGGTTCCAACAGCCCTAGGTGGCATAACAACAAGCAGCAACTGATGTTTGGTGATGCTTGTGATGACAGGCCTCCCACCATAGTGCTGTAGCCTCTGTCCTGTTGGATGACCACTTCAGCAGTGTGCTTGAGGAGTAAAGGGAAGCCCAGGGTCATGATGCCCAGAAATGCACCTTCCCACTCTGCAGCCTGCTGCTTTACGAAGTGGGCCTGGGACAGCACTGCGTACAGCTTCAGGATGGCCAACTCTTGAGCCTGCTTGCTCCTGGCAGTCACCACCTGCAACACACAAGTCTAGCTTGTAGCCCTACAACCATGATGGAACTGCACAAAATGGAGCATGTCATACAGCTTTCTCCAACTCAGCACAGCTTGCTCCTTAGCCTGCCTGTCAATCACCTGCAAAGCACGGGGTCAGCTCAAAGTCGTATGAAAATCTGTGTTGGTTTGTGTATGATGAATTGGCAGAGGTACTCTGGGGGAGCATTGCATGCAGCTGCTGCCGGCTCTCTAGGCGACCGCCCCATCCGGCTCCTGTCAGATCACCAGCAGACTTTTCTTGTTTCTATTCTTCAGCTGGCTGGACCCTGAGTTTGCCTATACTCTGGTGCAATGTGCAGTGCATGTATGGTATCACAAGAAGAAGCTTCAAAACCAACCAATAACTAGATACAAAGGTTGCAGATGCCCTTGCTGTTATTTCTCAAGCTGGGTGAGCCCATGCATACATCTGACATGTGGTAAACCAGCAGTGCAGACTGAGCAACGAACCGTGCATTGACTTATACCTAAATCTGCACAGCTCGGGGTGACCCATACCAGCAGAAGCAGGCCCAACATGTGTGATCATGGATCATGGCTGAGGCTCACCTGAGCAGCAAGGTTCCTGACATTGATGCTGAGTTGGTGAGCAGAGTGGGAGCGCAGCCATGTAGTGGCAGTTGAGGGTGGTGGGGCGCTGGCCCTGCTGGCGCTGCGGGCCTCACTCCCAGGGGCCACACTGCTGTGTCCCATGCTGTTCAACACGCTGCTATCTGGCAGCAAGCTTGTGCCCAGGCCTGCCCCAGGCACAGCCTCACCATTGCTGCCCTGCTGCTGTGCAGTCCCTGCTGGCAGAGATGTGCTTGCTGATGTGGTGTTCAGCACAGCCTGGCCTGGTGAGTGTCCCTGACCAGCCCTGACTTTGCTGGAGGGAGTGCGACCAGGCTGTGCAGTCTGCTGCTGCTGAGGGACAGGTTCTAAGCTGGGCAGACTGTTGGGCTCCAGAGGCCCTCCTGGCAGTGCCTCCACCTGTGTGCTGTCAGGCGGTGCTGAGTCATTCAGCTGATGCGTCTGTAGCTGTGAAGGTGCCTGATCTTTGGAACTTTGGCCTGGGGTGGTGCTCTGTGGTGGTGGATTGGGGGAAATTCCATAACAAGTGTACTGGGGGCTACCCAGGGTGCTGCCTAGGCTAGCTGTGCTGGGGCTGCGGGCCAGTGGGTAAGATGCAGCTCTGGTGAAAGAGGCTGCAGGGCCCCTGCTGCTGGCGGCTGCATGCTTCCTGGTGAGGGAGGTCGATGGCGGCCTCTCAAGAGCAGGATGATTGGGAGAGGGGGGAGGTTGACGGCTGGAGGCTGGCCTCCTGGGAGAAAGGGGAGGCTGCCAGTCAGAGTCAGCCTTTGTGGGAAAACGAACAGGGCTCCAGGCTGGCTGTGGGGGGACTTGGCTATCAGTGCTAGCTTGCCTGCAAGGCAGCCTGCCCTGTCAACCAGCAATAAGTGTGCAGTTTCATCAGTATGGTGTGCCACATGATACACATTTGACAGGGTCCAAGCAAAGCGTATATTGTTTGATTCACAGCAGGATGCCACAAGGTGAGCACAAACCTGGAGAGTGCGCGGGCAGGTGTTGGGGCAACATGCTGGAAGGGCTCCGAAGCATGCATGGTACTCAAGGCATCAAGCTGTGCAGCCTCTGCAAACACAGGCCGTATAACAGCAGATCGAAAGTGTGCTTGTGTTTGAAGTCATGTAGCTTGACTGCTGCTGCTTCTGCCTGCAGCACTGTTCCACAGCAAGCAGCTTCATGCAATGCACATGAGCATTGGGCTTGTAGTCCAGGTGACAGCACCACAGCATTGTGTTGCTACATGACCTACAGCTGTCTGCCTTTTGCAAATTTTAAGACTGGCATTGTGCCTGCAACACTGCAGAGACTGCTACCAGTATCCTAATGTCATGCATGGACAGATTGTGAAACGTCATACTGCAGCAGGTCTTCAGTCCACACCAGATTCAGGGTTCACCAAACTGCGACAGATTTGTAATTGATTGTTTCAGACTTGTGCAGATGATGCTTACGCCTGTGTGTACCCCAGGCTGAGTGCATGCAAAGTATGGGACACAAATGTGATGTGAGCACGCCAGAATGATTGTGCATGATGCACACGAGACCTAGATTGGAGGACACAGGTGTTGGCACAGAAACTACATCCAGTCACTGCTAATACATCATGTTGCGCTTGCTGGCAGAGAGCAAAAGGCACCTGCTGGCTGTAGGAGGCTGCTGCCCAGCCGACTTGGCATAGCACTGCTGGTGTCTGTTCCACCTTGCTCATCTGCACCACACCATATATGACTTGGTAATCTTTCCTTTGGAAACAGGTTACAGAGCAGGTCCAGCACAGTATAGCACAATGCATAACAGATTGGCCAATCTACAGGAGGCCAGCACAGCAGCAAACCCACCCCCAACACATGCATTTGCCCAACACTTGTTGTCCAGAACAGCTTCAAACAAGGAGACAAAGGATTATGTAGTTTGTGTAAGTCAAAGATAAGCGTGTGCGGCATTGCTGCAGATGTTCATGACTTCCAGCGCAAATACTGATCACACCTGTCACTATAGGCAACATGAAAGCGGAGACCACCAAGTGATGCAAGTCATAGTGACAGAAGGTGCGGTGCAGGGGGTGAAAGTGTGCACGTCACCTGCAGAGGCCTGTGGCAGCTGCTGCTGCACAATCATCTTGCCAGGCATGATGGCATTTGAAGTTGGGCTGCTGAAGTAGGTTGCCTCTTGCTGAGCTGTAGGTGGGCTGGCAGCAGCTTTGGTGTATTCCCAAGACGCACTGGGTGGCTCTGAAACCAGCCCAGTGGAAGCGTGAAGCGCGGCTAGAGTTGTTGCTGCTGAGTCCTGTCTGAATGGTTTCTGAGACTGCGAGCTTGAGAAGGGAATCTGATGTGCCTGTTGCGCCAATGCCAAATCTTGCTGCTGCTGCTGCTGCTGTGGAGGAGGTGGTTGCTGCTGGTGTTGTTGGCTTTGCTGCGCAACAGGTGCAAAGGGGGTGGACTGGTGCCCTGGGGATGCTGCAAGCATGATTGCCTGTGGTTCTGCAAGACCCTGCCTGCTTGTCTGCTCTTGGATGTCACCAAATGCTTGCTGAAGCTGAATACTGTCATCCCCAATACACAGCATGGTCCCAGTCTTGGGTTGGGGTGCTGCAGCAGAATGCTGAAGCTGCGAGCTACTGGCAGGTTGCTCCTCATCCTCCTGTGACCTGCCTTTCAAACGCTGATGCAAATTGGTGTTGTTGTATGGGAGCTTGCCAGCAGCCTGTGGCTCAGTCCTTGAGCTTTGAGTCTGGTCATAACCAACAACACGTGGCAAGGTCTCAGGTTGTGCTTGCGGCCTGCACAATGGATCCTGTGGCTGGTTGCTGCAAGGATGTGGTGTGATCTGCATCTGTTGCTGAGTGGTGCCTGTGAGACGACGTAAGTAACGACTATCAGTGGGCATCGCTAAGTCAGTGTGCTGAGAGAGAAGCAAGACTGGCTGCTGCTGAAGCTGGAAGCTATTGGCAGGGGAGGGTCCAGGGGATCCATTTGTGGTGGATGGGTGTGAGTCCCTTGCCAGGCGCTGGGTGCTGGTCCTGCGCCTTTCATGCGCACTAGGTGGAGTGCGCAGCCCTGGTGAGACTGCCTCATCATCATTGCCTTGCTGAGAGGCAATGCTGGTCAAGTCTAGCGTGGTTTCCCGTGGTGCAAATTGCCAGTACTCACTTGTAGCGGTGTCACCTTTAGTGGCTTGCTCCCATCCCAAGGCGTCCAAATGCACAGAGACCTGCAATCCAGACTCCTCACTCTTCAAAGCAAATGCGGTTGTACTGCAGTGAGTTGTTTGCAGGCCAAAATGCCAGGTGCAGTTGCAGGTGCAATGGGCGGCAGAAGTGAAGGCGCATTCTCATATGATATCGCACCTGGTCAGGGTCGAGCCCGGCATTGCCAGCATCTGAAGGTATACTAGAGGCTACTGCAACGTCTGGAGGTGGAGCACGCACTGGCGGTCGAGCAACCTCGTGCTGCTGCTGGTGCTTGCTGCCGTCGCTTTGTCTTGGCTCCTTTGGTGGTCTCTGAGCAGCTCTGCCTGTGCGCTTCTGTAAGAGCTTCTGGAGAGTTATTTTCCAAGCTGTGTTTGAGCTCCTGGAGAGTCTGTCGCCGTCAGACATTGATCCTGCCAAAGGGCGGTGGTAGCCTGTCAGTGGTACAGGGGCTTGGCTGGGCTGTGGAAGCGTACAGACAACAAGGGCATAGCTGCAGTTGGCCAAAGATCAGAACGTGCTGGAGTCGCCGCGGGCGTTGCGCAAATTGTCAGTATGCTGGTTGGCGCACAAAGTTTACGCACCTCCTTTTCTGGCACGCTGGTCCTGCTGCTGTTGCTGCTGCAATTACGGCACCAGAAATATCGATATAAAAAGAGTCTAGTCGCCTCGCTTACGGTCTAAAGCCGTCGTGTTGCTGACCCAGCAAGGTGCAAAAACGTCGAGCGATACGTCCAGGATTAACGTGCACGTCAGCGCGATGTATAAAATTGCGTAGATGTCGAATCCATGATGCGACAGTTGCTGTTGCACGCACGTACGAATGGGTCAGAACTTCTGACTCAGAAGTATAATGCAGGATTTTTTATATTTTACAAATGCAGCGAAATCTAGAGGCGAGAAGAGTCAGCTAACCTCATAGCAAACCTGTTGGCCCTACTACCATGCAGCGCTTCACCTCACAAAAGCACGTTTCAGAGGGAAAGTGCGCTGCTATCGAGTGATATCGTGGCGCAGTTTCTTGACTCCTGCTGGCGTCAGTAGCGTCGAGGAGTTGCGGTCTGTCACTGTTTGGCTGTGCCAATATGCAACTTATTTGCTGCGCAACCTGCAGCAAGCCGCAATTTCGAGCGCCAGCGACATTGCATCCGTTGCTGTCAACCGTGCTGGTACAATATATATTTAATATGCGAGTGAACAGCTGACTTGTATGCTGAACACTCGACTAGTAAGCGCTTGTACGTCTTTGTAGGATCACGGTGATGCAACTGTACGTCAAGCTGCCCGTGTGTATCGGCCTCTCAGGCTCCAAATCAGAGCAGGAGAGTCACAAAGAAGCCCAAGTGTCACCAAGAAACGTAGTACTGGGCCTCCGTTCCTTCCTCCTGTGTCACCCAAGGTTCGTGCATAAGTCAAGTGTGCTTGTTGCACAATTTTGCTTCAATGTGTACAAAAGTGTCAACAGAAGTTGCAATGCCTGCCAAGCCTTTGATGGCATGAACAGGATGGTGGTGGAGGTGGTGGCAATAACTGGGGATCCGGCAAGCTTGCAAGGAATTTGGCACTGAATGCCTTGGGTCTGGCAATCTACATGCTTCTGGATGGTGGCGGTGGCGGTGGGTTTGGTTTTGGTGGAGGCGGGGGGGGGGGAAGGGGTGGCGGAGGAGGCGGAAGTTCAAATTTTGACCCTAACCGGCCGCAGATCACCTCAAGGGATTTAGACTCTGTGAGTGTCTGTCTTGACTTGCTGCCTTTCATGTTGGGACCAGCAATGCAATGCATGCCTGTCATGTAGCAGCATATGCATAAATGACGGTTACAAAGTGCTGAGCATTTCCAGACAAAGAAATCTCAATATTGGTCATCGGGTATGCTATTTTGTCTGCTGCGGTGAGAAAGTTTCTGGAAAACCTCTATGTGTCCTGCAATTGCTGCTGTTGAATACGCTACAACATGATTGCGTCCCTGTTTGCATGCCATTCACCATTCCTGTAGCTTTGTGTTGAGCTGGCTTTGGATAGGGCATATTAAAACTTATGCACATGACGTCCTACAGCCAGTTGTGTACCTATGTTGCAGGACGATGAGGAGGAAGAGGACGTAAAACCCAAGAGGCAAAGAAGACATGCTCAGAAAAGATTGACGTGATTGCTGCTGATGCAGTTGATTGGACAAAGAAGTGCTCTTGTCCAGCCACTCAAGCTATAGCTATAGCTAGCTAGCCAGACTAGATGCCAGTGAAAATAGCCTTAGTCACATGTGTGGGCAACCAATTATGCCCTCTGGTTGAGCAGCACTGTTTTGCTTTCCTGTATGCCCTCTTTCACGCTACTCCCACACACATATGTGATGCTACTATAGCCTGTCAGCTTAAGCTTGTCGCCATCATGACATCTCTTCCATAGCAAAATAAAGCATTGGGGGAACAAAGCGGCCTATTTCAGCTCAAGCTGATTCATGAAGCGCAATAGCTGGAGATGCCATCAGGTCTAGCCCGCTTTGATTACATAGCTGAAGACTAGCTGATCTTGACTGAAGTCTTTTGCATGTACTGTACATTTTAAACAGATTGAAACCAGCTGAACGTGTGGTCTGAAACAAGCTGAAATAAGTGATCAGCTTCATAGAAAGGCTGCGGCACACCTTGACACAAACATATACGGTACAGCCACCATGAGTCTGCACAGATCCTGCTCTGTAAAGACGACATGGCACCCTGACTCTGAACTGGGCATATGCATAAGACGAGCGAAGCCCTTGTACGGCGGAATTTCTAAATTAGGCCGAATATGGAGGACAGATCACTGAACGCAAACAGGTATGTACCAGTTTAAAATAAACTCTGAAGCGCGATCGCGACCATGTACCAGTTGTGGACGCAGGAACAGGGTTCAGGCTCCGTGAGAGATGACACCGAAGTGACACTCAAACGCAATCCGAAAACAGACGGACTGCGGACTCCATGTGGAACATCCAGGGTCACGTGTTGCTCAGCGATGGCTGATGTATAAATGCGCATCCTTTATTCCGTCCTTGCGCTGCAGCTCCCATATGTGCATGCCCGACAGCTTCTCCGGCAGTGTAGATTTAATGTCTTGATGGACTGTCATGTTCACTGCTTGCCCAAGTCAGTTTGCGACCGGTCATATGCCTGCCGCACAGTACAACACTGGATCAGATTGTGCATGCATGCATGGCAATTGGAGCATGACAACGCAATCCTGCGCAGAGATGCATATGCTGCAATTCTGTTGCAGAAGCTGTGAGCGATGACAGAACCGACAGCAACAACGTCTGATGGCAAACAAACCAGCTATCACGGTTTGTGCACGGACAGGGAATGTCATAGCTGGCTGCTGGAATTCATCTGCATTACTCAGGCACTCACAACTCAGAGTTGCCAGAATGAATGAACCAGAAGTAATTTGCAATTGTGCCTGCCGGCATAATGTCAAAGTCAGTCACCAAATGTAGAGCTTCGGTTCACACTGCAGTTGATGTCACGTGAAGCCTGCCAAAAAGTACCCTCATTACCTGAGCTAGCAAGTCTGCATTATTCTTTGCAGACTCATGTGCAAACAGCTCTTCTGGGCACCCTGTGCTGTAGTACTTGGCAGTTCTTTTCACACATGTAGAGCCAGAGACCCCAACAAAAACTATGGGCACATCTGCACATCTAGGAGCTGGAATAGCACAATGTAACAACTATTGAGGGACAAATGTTGCATCTGTGCCTTCTTGTAGTGTGTGCAGCATGAATGACAGATGTTACATCTACAGTGGCCTGCATCTGGTCTGTCTGGACAGATGTTGCACTTGTTTTTGGCTACTATGGTTGCTGGACATTTCTGGTCTGTCATTGCAGTTCAGATGCAGCATCTAGTCTTGTGCATCTTCTTCTCACCGCTCCATTTCAACACTTCAGTCACTGCGTAACATTGTTGAACTTGCTGTTGACATGTGTGCGTTTGCATGTCTGGATCCACTATGATGTCCACACTGTCACTGCCCAGAAAGCAGAGCTTCTGGATCAGCAGCATGACGTCATTCAGCAGCTTGAGGAACAGCAGCACTCTCTGCAGGTGATGTCACTGACTTGTTCCAATGCAATCGACTGATCTCAGGTGTGCCACATCATAGAGTCAATGACTAGCAACAGGCTGTCAAGCTTGCCTATCCATCATGTCAGCAAGGGTGCTTGTCAGAGGCAATACAGTTATTCAACAGACTCCATGCTGCCTTTGCATGCAGGCTAAAGCAGCCGAGTCCCGATAGTCTTCCTGTGAGTCGCAAGATCAGTTGAGCCAGCACTCCAAGAAGCTGAACACTGCACAAGGCAAGGCTGCAAGCCTTGAAATCTGCCAGCACTGGCTGCAGCTCTTTGCACTGGGAAATTGCTGTCTGTATGTCAGTGAATGATGTGCTTTGAACAACCGGATAGTCGCACATGTGCTGCATCATTGAGGACATGATTTGAGATTCAGTTGGATGCAATTGCGCAATCCCTTGTGGTGATGTTTCAAGAAGTTGACACACATCAACACATGTTTGTTCATAGTATGAATATCTTCCCCAAGCGTCAGATACTTACAGTACCTCCCTGTAAGCAGTCCTACGCTGCAGTCAGCATACCAAGCAAAATTGACTTGATACGTTGCAAATCAGACTGCACTGTACAAGTTCGCAAATCAGACTGCACAGTACAAGCTCACACCAGCCAAGGTGCTGGACCCAAACGTGCCTCTCAGTGACTAGAAGGGAACCCATACAGCTAAGCAGACTTGCTACTAGTACTCTCAAAACTGGTGTTGAGTTTGGAATGCAGAGCAATATGCAATGTGAGCAAAAGGTTAGCCCAAGTCAGATTCCCAAGGAGTACAAACCTGACATAACTTGCGCGGCAACAAGTCTGATGGCCAACAGCAAGTAATTTCAGGCTTGCGACCCGTTGATCGACGCCGTATCCTGGCCGATGACGGGGGGTGCTGTACCTAACACAATATCTCTATGGTTTAGTTTAGTTTATAACTTACAGTCTGGGGTGTGGAGCCAGTAGTGACTCATCAGACATCCTGGCTTGAAAGCACAGGTGTATGTGGTGTGCAACAAAACCAAGCTGGTGGGAGTTCTGTTCGAAAAAGAGCCTAATGTCCCGTTGTTGGTAGTTTGGGCCAAATAACGAAAAGTGCTGACCTCTAATGATGCTGTAAAAAACTTTTTACTAAAAAGGGCAGTCAAAAAGGAAATGTTGCTCATCTTCAACCGCTTGCATAGAGCAGTGGCGACAAACACGTTGTTCTGACATATTACCTATGATCCAGGCATTTCACCGGGCTCTGCAAATCAGTGCATCCTTGGGGACGTGTATCTGAGATCCAATCTATCAAGGAAACACGTTGTTCTCTAGGTGGTTTGGGTCTCAACCATCTGTCAGTCTCAACCCTCAGTGAGTGAGCACCTAACCTGAACTTGATGAGTGAAAACAATGAAGCACTGGGTCTAATGTCACGAAGGTAAGGAGCCATGATATTGGAGTCAAAAAACATGTTATCCATGAAAAGGCTGACCTTTGTAGCTGAAGACTGACAGATACCATGGTACCACTTGTCTCTTAGATGCTGCTCAGCATTGACCAATGAAAAAGTCCCCTCTGCTAACACACCTTGAAACCTATGTTGGCTCAGCCAAAGGGACAGTTTTTGCCACCAAAGAGTGTTCACAGATGAGGCATGAGTAAAAGCCTTCTTAACCAGTCTGTCAGAGGGCAACTCGCTGATCCTGCTAACATACTTCAGTAACATTTTTTGCCAATATAATTGCAATGGGACTCTTCCTAATTCACATAAAACAACGCCATCCTTGCGCACATGTAATGTGCGTTTCTATGGCATTTTACTAAGCTCTGCGCCACGTGTATCGCAAATCCAATCAGTCAAGGGGGGCGTACTCGAAGTGAGCTGATTCAGATCGTCGCGAAGTCCAACGTTTGACTTGTGCTGTCATGCGCTCGTGAACAGTGTCATTTAGCCTGCGTTGTATATATGTCCTGCCGGTTGCTAATCTCTCTACAATGGATTGATGCTTGACGCCACGGCAATTCTGCCTTTCAAAGTTTGGATCCCTCAGTCAACAGCAAAATCTGCAGCACATCTGGGCAGATGTGGCAGATACCAATCAGCCTGCTGGTAATTTCCTTAAGCCACAACCGCTTCCGTTGCGAAGCAGTCGCGGCCATGGCCGGTCCAAGACTAGGTGATGACCGTATCGTGTTCCAGACCGCCTTTGGGGATATAGAAATGGCTCTGTATCCTGACGTAGGGGTCGGCTTGTTTTCGAGATACAGCAGCACCCAGCAGATACTCAGTCTTGTCAGTTTTGCTTTTGCAGGTAGCACCTGTCACAACAGACCATATACTCAAACTAGCAAAGCTTGGAGGATACAACAGTAACCATTTCTTTCGTGTAGACAAAGGGTTTGTTGCACAGACTGCTGGCGTAACAGGGGGCAGGCTTGCACAGCTTGACAGGAAGCAGCGAGTGAGCCTCACAGCAAACGCTGCACCTTGCAGCTTTCATGCATTTTGGCACATGCTACATCATACACCCCAAAATGGCTTGTGGCAGTCCACCAGCTTGTCAGCGTGTGAGCGTGGTTGTGGCAGAACCTTGTAAGCAAATCCTATATAACTTAAAGCTCTGTAAGCCTGACCTCTTGTCCATGCAGGAAGAAGATGAAAAGTCAGTTCCCCTTGAAGTGCAGCAACATGTGAAGCATGATAAACGAGGAATCTTATCAATGGGGAGGCTTGATGATCCAAACAGTGGTGGATCATCATTTTCCATCCTGCTTGGCCCAGCACCTCATCTTGACATGCTTTATGGCATTTTTGGGTAATTATCGCAGCTGCAGAGTTCTGTGATTATCGCATGCATGGCACTGTTCAAGCAGCTAACTGCAAGTCATGTCACTTTAGAATGTTGATCACATCTCATATGAGAATGTCAAATGCAGGGAGGTGACAAAAGGTTTTGATACACTGACCAATATGGAAGGGGTTGAGACCAAAAAGGAGGGGATTTTTGTTATGCCAAAAGACCGCATCACTATTTTATCAACATATGTGTATTCCAGCACTGGCCTCAGCAATGATCATGAAGCTGCTTCAGGCTGCCAGCGTCAGCTTTCAGAGTTGCAAGAACGTTTTGACGCTCAGGCACATCATGTTGAGCATATACGGGCAGCAAAACTGCCATAAGTACTTGGGCCGTTGGTACCGACCCCTGTTAAGTAAATAAATATATATGACGCAGATTGCTGTGGGGGTACTTCCCTATGGTGCAATACTGGGCTATGCTGCACAATGTTCAGCCAGAAACCTTTGAGTTTATCTGAAAATTTGGGCTGGCCAACCATGATGAATTCTTGCAAGTATGCCAATATTTTGTCATGCAAGTTTTGGGGGAAACTTTTGAAGGGAGTTTTGCTTGGCATGAATATGTAGTTACATAAGGTCTTTCATTGCTCAGGCAGCCCGACGCTCAAAGAGAGTTTGCGATTGAGCTGTGAATTCACTTCTTCGAAGCCTGTCTGTGCCGTGCTAAATTTGTATGAACAATGTTAGCCAAGTCTGGATACTAGACCTGGGCTGACTGCTGCTGGCCATAAAGGATTAGGCACAACCGAATGTCTGTGGTGGGGTGATTGTCTACACTTGAAACAAAAAGTGCTCTCATTGTGACTTGGCTTGCATATCATTTTGTGTGATCGGCCTGAGACAACTCAACCTCCATGTAACTCGACAACTTGTGTAATAGAGAAGTTTACCAAGGATGTTGCAATATGCTCATCATAAAAGCCGGCGAATGATGTGTGCATGCTGAGTGACTTCATTAAGGTCGTTTTACACTTCTTAAGACATCAGCTAGCAACAGTATCAGTTGATTCACTAATTCAACACGCTAAGCTGAGAGGCCCAATTTGTCCCAGCGTAATACATGGTATTTTGCAGCAGTGCCGCATTGGAACCAAATTTGATTGATAGTAAGAGGAGGGCACGGTTGATGCTGCTGCCAGAACCTGGACTCTCACTGTCATTGGCAGTTCCATGGACTACTAAGCAGTTTCAAAATTTCCTACAAATTTGCAAGCCAGCAAAATCATTGGGCTACAAAAGGCAGCCATTCTGTTCACTCACAGGAACACACAACACTAGAATGAATAGCTGCCGATAAGCATGAAATACACTCCCACTGCAGCAAGTAAACAGCAACCTGCTATGAGGCACCCCTATTGCTGCAAAACGCCACTGACAGCCATGTTCCAGACAACAAAGTAGATTGACTAACGCACACACACTGACACACTCACACGCCCAAACCAACAAGACCTGCACAAAACCTTGCCATCATCTGTCATGCTTCATGCCTGCATCTGTAAGCTTCCTCACAAACGCATACTCAACTGATGTCATCATCATGGCAGCTGTGAGCGGTGCTGCCATGTCTCCCGTCATTCTCCACAACAAACCCAGGAACAGCACCTCTGCTGCAGTCAACGCCGCCAGCACTGTGCATGCTTGCTGACGCTGCTGCAGCCATTGCGAGGCAACGGCTTTGAAGGCCTTGGCAGCATTGTCTGGGTCTTTTGCTGTGCCGCTCACGCCATTCGTCATGACTCTGTAATATCGGTCGGCATTTTCCATTGCAGTTGCAACCACCTCCTGAATGGACAGATGTGCATGAGCCGGACGTGCTTGTGTCACATCACCACCAAACGGGGTAATCTTGGACAACAGGTTGACAAGGGCTTGCTTCTACAATTACATCCTGCTTTCTACATCGTCAGCAAATTGTGACAATGACTCGCTTGCAATGACTTACAAGCAAAAACATGACCGATCTTGGAGCCCTGTTGCATTCAAGCACTTAAGCAACACTCATCAATCCTGTTGTGCACATGCACAGATGTTCGGGCAAACGAAAGGTAAGCTCAGTGGTGAACTGATTGAATGGATGGACGAAGAAACACAAAACATGAGAGGCTCACATATTCTTCTTGAGTGGTTGCATGCTCAAATAGCCTGGCTCCAGCTGCAAGCAGGGCGGTAACCCCAAGGGCAGCTACAGGGGGCCCCATCTCTGGCACGCTGACTCCCCAGTCCCGAATGTGACTAGCATAGATCTGAAAGGATGCCGTGAGGCCACCCTGTGCTGCTGGAAGCGTCATCACAGTTGTGGGTAGAACGTCACAGCATACCAACACAGCCATCTGCAGCACAGCAGAAGTGAGGCAAAAAGCATGGAGCTGCATACTGACACAGCCACTTGCAGCACATGACAAATGAGATGCAGGGACACATCAACATGGTCAGGATCAACAGCTGCAGCTTTTGAGAAATCTATGACAGAATTGCCACCAGGCGACACAAATGCTAGCACTCTGACTGGCACATTGCTGCAACAAAGACCAAGGATGCACTCCTATGCATGTTGTGATCCACATGTAATGCATTTGCTTATGCTCAATCGTTGCAGCGACTTGCATTGCAAACCAGTGGACGTACCTGCGCAGCAGACAAGTTCCTGACAATGGAGCTTGACTGCTCAGCCTGCCATCTTTGTAGCTCCTCCAGAACAGGGAAGCGCAAGCGTGCCTCATTTGTCCACATGGCTGCCCTCAGCATCAGCAAGGGCACACAAGCCGCAGCACCTAGAGTGGCTGCCACCAGGCTATGGAACGACACTGATGCACCGCCTGCAAAGCAAATATGGTCTCAAGCTACCACAAATTAGGGTCAAAATATGTCATATACTAGAATCTGAACATTGCCAGATGACATGTGATGATGAGGACAGCCGCCGCTGCCAGCTGGGTTCTTGTAGCTTATGTATGACTTGTTGTGCATGAAGTTGAGCAAGTGGAGTGTTATACAGGGAAAGGCTGGAGGCTGGCACAAGCAAGTGATCACTTACCCCAAGGATCACTGCCTGTGAGCCAGCACAGAGCCAAAGCCCCAGAACTCATGACTCCACCAGCCAGCAAAGACAGACTCATTTTTGTCTCAGGTGCCTGTTCTGACAGGTAAGACTCCAGCACCTCCTCCTCTCCATCTCTGCAACAATGTCAGCAATGTCTTGAGGGTTGAGGAAGCTAAAATGTGCAGACGACTTTGGCTGGCCACAGAGCCGGTGCTGTAAGCCACAACGGATGTTGTTGTGAGCAGCGCTCGCACCACATGCGTAGCGGTTTGTGGCACCAACAGCAAGGAGATGACCCTGGGGGTTTTTTAAGGAAGCAGTGAAACCGGAAAAGCAACGTGACTGTGCAAGCAAGCAGACATGCCACACCACACACGGACATGTGTGACCTCAAGTCTCGTACCCAATGCCTGAAAGAAGGCTTTGAAGCCTGCTGCCTGCCGCAATAAAAGGGTCGCTACCTCTGGAAGCAACTATAGGCCGACGCTTTTGTTCCCGACCAGGATGTTGCAAAGGCAATCCGCGAGCTTGCACACGACGGGAGCACGAGGTTTGTCTCTGTCGCACCAGGACACTTCCTGGGGCGGCAGGGCCAAACGGGGATTGTCCGCTGAAGTAAGGTTCGAGTTGCAAGATTGTACACTGGGGTCCGATCGACATGGTGCAACGACGGACGCCTGAATCTTTTGGTTAAGACACGCACATTTCACAGTCTATCTGTATTCCGACAACGCGGGCAACATAGGCATCTGCAAAGGTGTCCTGAGCAAATCCACGCCTTCATCACGTGTTGCACGCACTAGATGCGAGCGATCGTGCACGCCCCGCGTGCTGCGACTGTACCTGTTCAGCACAATGGCACCATCGACACCTAGGAACCAGCATGCAAGTGTTATTCAGCAAACTTATACAATACCAAGCTTCGTAGCTGAGTGTGTTCTCCCACTCCCAGGGAATAATATTCTTCTAGGATTGTTTCACTTGCTTCAGCTGCAGATTGGTTTATCAACATACGGTACATAATTGATGCTCGGGCAGCCCAATATACGATGTGGCTTCTCGTTAAGTTGACACCGCAAGGCGTAGCATTGTCTTTTACTTTGGCATAATTGATGCCTTGCTGCATCCGCAGTTACAGTACAGCATGTGGAATTCAAGAACGCATGCAAGACAACATCATAAGTATTAGAAGGCGCAGCTTGGCAAGTTTGAGCCAAGCTTCAGAGTGCAAAAGGCACTGCGAGCGTGCTGTCAAGCGTACCAGCGGCTCGTCTTGCTACAGCAGCTACTGGTCTACCAGACTGACAGACGGCTAGAAGACTGACGGACGACGAGAAAACTGCTAAGGGGCTGAGAGGGCCAATCAGACATGGCCCTGTATGCCCTATACAGCACATTGCTGGTTTGCAGTCTTTGCATACCTGAACCTAAACCAAGCTGGTTGTACATGACACTTTGTTCAATACTTGCTGACAATCTTGAAATCGTCATCATTTAGCACTTGAATATCCTTGCAGCCAGGAATGTGTTCCTGAACTTTTTGTAGTAGTTTAGCACCCTGCTCCCGCTTCTCTCTATTCAACGGTACATATGGCAGTCTGAACACAGGCTTGATCAGCCCACACATAGCCATGGCAGTGTTGAGTGGTACCGGGTTTGGTTCACAAAAGAGCCAGGCCATCAGCTCCTGCAGGTTGCTGTTCAACTCTGCATTGGGCTTGTGCATCATTTGACAAAAGAGTCCAGGAATGATGTTGCTGGTTACAGAAATGACACCCTGCATATCAACAGCATTTTGTCAACTCTGTCCACAAAAGAATGTATATTTGTAAACAATTTGCGTCCATGTTGACACCAGAGCATGAAGGCTTGACATTCGCAGCATACAAAGGAGCACATGCAATGGTGTCTGCAAGCAATTTGAGCATGCACTCTCAAATCACCTGAGCACCATGATTGTGTCGACCATCATGTGCTTCGTCATCATTGCCGCTCCAGCAAATGATGCCTTGGTCAGCATAGCTCTGTATTCGGTTGTTGCCAGTGCACTCTTTCACACCAAGCCAATTGGGATGATGCTGTAATCGCTGCACTATGTGATCAGGCACATCCTGCCCTGCAAGCCATTAGCAGCGACCGCCTCAGTCATGGGTCAATGTCTGACAGACTGCATTGCCAGCACCGGATTGCAAATCCAAAACTTGACACTGGAGACGCATTCCTTGAAGGAGCCCTTGCCGGGTTGGCAGGACACAGTTCCATCAGCATAGAAATGCACAAAAGTTGCTGGCATGTTTCAGTTGCTTGTGTGTACAAAAGATGTGGAACAGCTGTGAAAGCTATACCTGTTCTGCTTGGCACATTGTATATGATGGTTGGACCTTCATGCAAGACTGCAGTGAAGTGAGCCATCAAGCCATCCAAGGATGTCTTGCCATAGTATGGGTTGATTTGCAGCGCAGCATCCATCCCAACAGCAAAGCCTTGTTCTGTTGCATGCAGTGCTTCACGTGTAGAGTTGCTGCCAGTGTTGCCAATCACTTGCAGCTGGCTGCCAAAAGTATTCACAGTGTGCGCAATGAGCATGACATGCTCATCCCAGCTCATCAATTGCCCCTCGCCTGCAAGCAGCTGTGACCAATAAGTTATGTGCTGTGACATGTAAGTGGCTGTGAAGGTATGTGGCATGCAGACAGCATTGAAGCGCACATACAATTCATGTGATTAGTGACAGCTTGCCAAACATGATGACTCATGAGTTGGAATGTGGTAGCAGCCATAGTGCACAGCTAACTGCTGTCTTGCACTGCAGCGCTGCCTGTCAGGCAACCTCACCTGTTGTGCCCCCAACAATCAAGCCCTCGACACCGTTCTCGATTTGCCTTTGAACATGCGCATCGTATGCTCTGAGGTCAAATTTGCCGTCTTCTCGGTATGGCGTCTTGACAGCTGTGATCAAACTGGTCTTCTTCAACACTGCCACCGACTCCTGAGTCTGTGTCAAGGAGACAGGAGCCAAAGTTTCGGCAAGTGCTGCCCTGGGTTGTGCTGTACATTTGCGCAAAACCGCAGGTCTATCTGAATCTGCAGACGGCCGTCTAATACTCTGCAAGAGCTGCCTAGGGAGTGGTGCTGACACACTGCGTGTATCGCAGCGCAGCCCTACATGTGCCTGCAGGTACCTGTGTGTCATGTTCACCTGTTCGTGTGCCTATGCCGCAAGCATGGTGATTGCAGTTTTTGCTCCGGTCGCACGCACGCACAGTCGTTTAGTCACATATTTTGCTTGAAATACAGATATTGGCTCTGCTTACGACACACACACACGGCGTCTTTTCATCGCCCTTAGTGCCTGATACATGATACTCAAGTTGGTTTGGCGTGTCCGCGGTGGTATAGACTGCTTATGTCGAAGCGCAGCCTGAGTGTTGCAGACTCTCCATCTGTTGCCAAGAAACCTAGAATGAGTGCTGTTGAGGGCAACGGGGTTCACAAGGCAACTTCAGGAGGGGACATCGATGAGGACCTTCACAGTCGGCAACTTGCTGTATACGGAAGAGATTCTATGCGTCGTTTGGCTGCATCTCAAGTGTTGATCTTGGGCGCAACCGGGCTGAGCGTGGAAGTCGGTGAGACTGATCAGGCAACGCTTGATGGCTGTGCTTGCACTCTAAGACCTACCATCTCACAACCCTCAATCATTGCGATGCAGCCAAGAATGTCATTTTGGCTGGTGTCAAAGCCGTGGTGCTTCATGATACAGCAGAAACTCAGCTGCAAGATCTGTCTGCCCAGTTCTACTTAACTGAGGCAGATGTAGGCACAAACCGTGCAGCAGCTTGCAGAGACAAGCTGCAAGAGTTGAACACTGCTGTGGCAGTATCATCCTCTTCAGCACAACTGACAGAACAATACATCAGCCAGTTTCAGGTTTGCGGTCAAGTCAACTAGAACCAGCAGTACACATATCCACCATCATGTTTTACTGCAAGATCAATACTTGCATGCGTAGGTGGTAGTCTGCACAAACACTATGATGAAGGAGTCAATATCTATTGATGAAATCTGCCATAAGCACAACATTGGCTTCATCAAGGCAGATGTGTGTGGAGTATTTGCCAGTGTCTTTTGTGACTTTGGTACAGGATTTCAGGTCTTGGACGTTGATGGTAAGCATTCTTCATGCGTCCCTTTTGCACTCAATTCTTGGGTGTTTGCTGTTTGTCATACAAAGCATCTGCATCATGCATATTTTGTACTGATTTGTTGCATGAAGTGGGCACTCAACACATGACATACATTACAGGCGAGGAGCCTGCAACAGGCATTGTAGCCTCCATCATTCCTGGCAATCCTACCCTCATCACATGTGTAGATGACGAGCGAATGGAGTTCCAGGCACGCCCTTGTCACGTTGATGGTGCTCAAAGCTCATGACAGAAACGCAAAATCACTGCACCCACAACAACACAATATCACAACCACTTTTTTTGTATGCAGGATGGTCAATTAGTTACATTTGCAGAAGTGACTGGAATGCCTACCTTGAATGACAAGAAGCCTAGGCGCATCAAAAATGTCAAGGTACAATTTCTACGCACTCAACAGGCCCGAGAGCAGAGCGGCCTTGTCAGGCTGTGGCAGAGTGAGAGGGCGGCAGTTGCATGTAGCGCTGTGCTTCTGAGCATATTCATAACAGTTCATGACGCACGTGGCTGTCAAGGCCAAACAGCCTTGTGAGTATTTCATCACCTATAGAGTATATTGCAGTGCATATCACAAGCTTGTCCTCATGCGGAGTGCAGTGTTGCAATGCTTGTGTGGCAATGAGCAGGTGTGGTCCCGTTTATGCACTTGTATGCTGTTTGAGCCAGCTGACAACTACATTTCTGTTGGCACAGGTGCAAGCCCATTCCTTTGAGCTTGAGGAGGACACGACAAGCTATGGAGACTACGTCAAGGGTGGCATTGTGACTGAGCATAAAGAGCACAAGACTCTGGACTTCAAGCCACTGGCTCAGGCCCTTGAAGACCCTGGAGAGTTCTTGCTCAGCGATTTTGCCAAGATGGAGCGCCCTGGCATTCTGCACCTGGGCTTCCAAGCCTTGAATGAGTTCCAGGTATGTGGCAGTTCTTTTGATGTCAAGTCAGAGCTTAGCGCAATCCTTGGAGCAGGCTCAAGGGATGTGCATCTCTTCTGCACATGTCCACCTGTGAATCTTCCAGCAATGTCACTGCAGGATCATACCACTTGCAGCACCTTGATAGCTTGTCAATGAGTACAGATAGCTTGTCGATAAGTAGAGACAATTCAATTGCATTGTATGCTAAGCAACAGGAGTAACAGCATGTCTTAGTTGTGCGCTACTAATCCACGCATTGTGTTTTCAGCATGGGGCCCAGAGCACATCTATGCCGACAGATAGGCACAAGATCTGTTGTGTGATGCAGGATGAGAATGGCCGTCGGCCGCATGCCTACAATAGGGAGGATGCAGCTTCATTGGTGCAGATAGCCCACAAGATCAATGAACAGGCCAGCAACAAGGTGGACGTTGATGAGGTACAGCTGCTGCACTCTGCCTCTGGCAAACTTGCTCTGTGCATGCACCTATGCCTTGAATGAACATGCAGCATGTGTAGCAAGACCATGCCAGCCAAAGGTTTTTCTGTACCTGTCATATAAGCTGCATGTCCAGCCGAAACTGGTGTGCAGTACGCTTAAACCCGTCTATCAGTATAGGGCATAGCCTTACCAGCTTTCGATGCAATTTGCTATGGCATGTTCATCTCTGTAAATGGTGACAACTCCATGCAGGATGTGCTGCGCAAGCTAGCCTATACATCATCAGGTGAGATCAGTCCAATGGCTGCAATGTTTGGAGGGGTGGTCGGTCAGGAGGTCATGAAGGCAGCCAGTGGCAAGTTCCACCCACTGTTCCAGTTCTTCTACTTTGACTCCATAGAGTCGCTGCCAGAGGAGGACTTGACACCTGAAGATGTGGTACCGCAGGCATGGACCAGACTATGTCTGTGCCTATACTTTAGCCTCAATCTGACCCTGTTGATTTGATATCACATTTGTGCCTGTAGCTCATGCTGGCTTGAACGTGTTGGTTGTACAAGCATGTGGACTCTATTACATTCGTCAGTACATGGATGCTATAACTTTCAGCGTGGCAACTGCACAACCCTTCTATTGTGTTGTGCCTCTGCAAATTGGTTCCTGGGATTGCATTTGAGCTCCTTTGCACGCTGTATATGTAAGCCTGACTGGTGTTGCTGTAGGGAGACAGATATGACGCCCAAAGGGCAGTCTTGGGCAACAAGCTTCAAGAGCAAATCCAAAACCTTCAGGTCAGCACATGTTTGTAGATGTGCAAGTACTTGAGTCAAGTACACTTGTTGTGACCGTCTAGCTTGATTAGCTCCTTCAATCAATAGAGGTCTCTTGCACTTTGTTTTGCAAATACAGTTTCATCCACACTTGGCTTGACTTCCCATGCATGTTGCTTGATAGCATCATCAGACAATGATGCATTGCAATGCACAAAGCACCTGCGCAAGCATCATGAGAACTCCTGCTTGCAGTCTTATGCTTTGTTCAAAGCATATGCCCCAAGATCTGCAAGTGCAGGAGTCTGCTGTATGTGGGCATCCTGTTGGGGCTGTCAACCTGGCAGTCAATAGTCAATTGTGTGCACACTCTTTTGCATTCCTTGTTTGCAGGTGTTCCTTGTCGGGGCTGGAGCTCTTGGATGTGAGTTCATCAAAAACTTTGCAATGATGGGTTTGGGAGTAGGCAAGGGTCAGGTCACAGTCACTGATGATGATGTCATTGAAAAGAGCAACCTGAGCAGACAGTTCCTTTTCAGAGACTGGGACATTGGCAGGCAAGTCCCTGTGTGTTTGCATTGATCTTGTGAGTGTGATGGCCATCATGAGACTGCATCACCAATGGACAGGAGCATGCCACTTCCAGACGTGCAAGACAGTTTGTCTGTCTTTCAAAGCTCTGGCTCTGCAACACTATTGAAATTGGCAGCTGTGTGCAGAGCTCATCAGGCGCACACACTTTAGCAGTGTGGTGCTACATCTGACAATGCTGTCACCCTATGCGCCGCGTCTCATCTCCTGATATCTTAGCTGCAGCTGCGTTCATTGTTGCATGGTGAATTAGAGCACGTACAGCTCTTTACATAAAGTCTTGAGCCAGGGCATGATTCCTTGAAGCATAAGCTGTGTTGCAGTGCCAAGTCCACTGCAGCAGCCAAAGCCGCAAGAAGCATCAACAAGGCTCTGAAGGTTACAGCTCTCCAGAATAGGGTATCACCAGCTACTGAGGATGTGTTCAATGACAAGTTCTGGGGATCCCTGGACTTGGTGGTGAATGCTCTGGACAATGTGAATGCCCGGCTGTATGTAGACTCCCGCTGTGTCTACTTTGGCAAGCCTCTGCTGGAGTCAGGCACCCTGGGACCCAAATGCAATACTCAAGTCGTCATGCCCAACATGACAGAAAACTATGGTCAGCACCACTACCTGTCATACTGATATGTAGGCAACATAGTCAGCTGTGTCAGACTTTACCTTGTTCATCGCACACCGAAAGCAAAGCCATCTACATGTTTTTTTTGCAGGCAATATGCAAGGGCTGGATCCTACAGAATGTCCACGTTGACTTGTGTTTAAATGCTATGTGACACACTCATTGCCTGGCCTACTTCATTGCATTCACACTTCATCACCTAGTATGCAGTTTAATAGTAGATTTCACTTGTGTTCAGGTGCATCGCGAGACCCTCCTGAGAAGCAAGCACCTATGTGCACAGTGCACTCCTTTCCTCACAACATTGATCACTGCCTCACCTTTGCAAGATCGGAGTTTGAGGGGCATCTGGAGAAGGCCCCGGCAGAGGCCAATGCCTTCTTAATGCAACCTGCTGCCTATATACAGGTACCTGCAAGCTTCATCCGACACCTTGGCAGCAGACGTTGGCAGCAGTTGTTGCACTGCTCTTACTGCATACAGGCATTGCTCCTCATTGCTGATCAGTAGCATGGCCAATGCCTTGTGCCTGATGCTTTTCACAAGCTGCAAGTCATTTGCTTGGCAACATGTAAGCTCAATACAGATTGAGGATCATAGATGACATTGTCAATTTCAGAATTAGGGGACAATTTGAGGAGCTAGAGTTTGCAGTGCGATCAGCACAAGCCTTGTAAATGCAGGCTCTGTGCACTGCACAGCTGCCAGGCACCTGACACATTGCTGAGCTTTTGTAGTGCAACGGCACTCAAGCAACATGCCTCTGTCAAACAGGCATGTCATTCAGACTGGCCTGGTGAGTGCAGGCTGTTAAGCAAGCTTCAGATGCTGCAGCGCGAGAGCAGCTGGAGAAGGTCTTTGAAGTGCTTGTCACAGATGCCTGCAAGACCTTCCAGGATTGCATCCAATGGGCATGCATGAAGTTTCAGGTACAGCTCACGGCTGTCCTGCTATCCTCACAACATTGCTGTTAATTGTAGACGGCCAGTCTAGCGAGACAGCACCACTGCATCGCTGTTGTACCTTGACAGAGGCAAAGCACAATACAATGCTGCAGCCAGCATCCTGTGCAATTGGCATACATCGCCCAATTGCTTTGTGGGCAAGCGTTTTCATCACCGGATGAGAGCAGAGTTTTGTCCTGCGTCCCCTCTGCCCAGCACAGCTGCAATTTGCAAGCAATCGCATGCCTCAATGATGTACGCGCTGACTTGCTAGTCATTCAAATTTGTGATGACCCTCACATTGGCTTGGTGCTGACCACATGTCGTGTGTGATGCAGTTCCAGTTCCATGAGCGCATTGCTCAGCTGGTGTACACCTTCCCAGAGGATGCTACCACCTCCACAGGCGCCCTCTTCTGGTCAGCCCCCAAGCGCTTCCCCCAGCCCCTCACCTTCAACCCTGCTGACCCTTCTCACGTAGCATTTGCTCAGGCTGGTGCCATTCTGAAGGCTCAAGTACATAACATCACCATTCCTGCATGGGGCTCAGACTTAGACAAGGTGGGCTTCTCTTGTTTGCCTCTGTTGGCTTGTCCATCGAAGCTGCAAAAGTCGTCTTTGCTGTGTGGTCCTGATCTGTGTCTGCTGTCTGTTTCTGTTGTCTTGCTACAACAAGCTTGCTTGCTTTCCCCTGCGGAGTCATTGCAGAGGCAGCTCATTGCATTCTCCTGTCTTTGGAAGAAGGTGCTTCAAACATGGTGGTGTTCATGCCAATGCAGTGATTGTTTCAACCTGACTCCTGTACACACGGTGTGTAGGTGTCTGAAGCAGCAGGTCAGGTGAAGCTGCCAGCCTTCAAGCCAAAGCAGGGCGTGCACATTGAGACAGACCCTAAGGGCACTGCAAAGCCCATTGCCCATGGTGATGACACTGCAGTCATCGATGACCTGATCTCCCAGCTAGAGGTGTGCCATTCAGACATGCATTTGCCCTGTTGTATGGCGTTATCGCTGCCAGCACATCTGTCACTGCTGTCAAGCAGGCTGCCTACTGTTCATCCTGCATCTTAGCGCTTTGTCAATGTAGCCTGCATCAGCTGAGGCTACTCCTGGCAGCCTTCATGTCTAAAATTGCTTTGTGAACAAGCTTGTGCTCTGAGGAGGCGCTGCATGCTGTGTTGGTGGTACTGATCACTTGTGTGTGTGTGGGTGTTACCTGAAACCATGTCTGCAGCCTGACAAGACAAAGTTACCTGAGCATGAGTGGTGCCACATGTGATTTCCCACATGTGCTCTGGTGTTCAACCATGGTGCTCAGGGTGATTTGCTGAGTCTTTGGAAGGAGTTCTGCATTTAGTTTTGCAATTAGATCTGCGTTTTTTATTGCGGAAATATTGGATTCTGCACCAGACTGATGCGTATTTGCACTGCAGGCAGCGCAGCAGAAGCTGCCTGCTGGCTTCAAGCTGGCTCCAGTGGTGTTTGAGAAGGATGTAGACACCAACTTCCACATGGACTTCATTGCTGGCCTGGCCAACATGCGGGCTCGCAACTACAAGATCCCAGAGGTGGACAAACTCAAGGCCAAGCTAATTGCTGGCAAAATCATCCCTGCTATTGCAACAGCCACAGCTATGGCAACAGGTGCGCTTCTTCAAGGATGCAAGGGAAATCGTTGTGTCGAAGTTTGCACATGCACGCCACGTAAACAACCTTCTGCTGCTGATGTATGTATGTGTGTACGTATGTATGTATGTATGTATGTATGTATGTGTGTATGTATGTATGTATGTATGTATGTATGTATGTATGTGTGCAGTGCAGTGCAGAGCAAGTTGGTTGTCTCAGACTCTGCCTCCCAATAGCCATTACGAAGAATGCCGGAGTCATCGAAACTTCATTTGCGTCTCCACTTTCCCAGTGTTCATGCCATCCCTGTTCTAGTAAAGTTGGTGGCATAAGGGTGGTGTATGTGTACATCAGTCATCAAAAGCTTATGCAGGCTGCACGCATGACATAGGCTCGTGTTGTGATCACTTCAGGTCTGGTCTGCTTAGAGCTAATCAAGGTGGTGCAGAGCAAGGAGGTGGAGGCCTACAGGAACACCTTTGTCAACCTGGCGCTCCCCCTCTTTGCCATGGCAGAGCCCATTGCACCCAAGGTCACCACTCCTTCTCTAACCATGTGGTGCTGCGCCGACCTTGCCTGTACATGTTGTGGCACCACGTCTTGCTGTTGCTTTGCAGAGGCAGCACAAGAGATAGTTAGGCGTATTGACAAGCACACACAATATCTGGGAGTTGACATGCCTATTGTTTGATGTGCAAGAGCATGACTGCCTGCCCATGTGCATGCACTGCAGGTTTCTGTGCAGTCCGCATCATTGCCAGGGTTCTGCTTCCCACAAAGGAAGCAACTTGCGGGTTTACTTGACAAGGTGCATTTTCACTGGTAACTTACAAAGGAGGGCAGGAGCAACATACAAATGTGTTGCAGGTCTTTGAATTTCATGACATGAAGTGGAGCTTGTGGGACAGATGGATTCTTGAGGGGGACTTGACTGTCCAAGAAGTGTTGGACTGGTTCAAGGTAAGCAGTCAGATTGGGTTGCCTTGCAGCAGATCCATTCTTTCATTGTGTTCAAACTTGCTCTAACATAACAGCTGCTATAAGATAACAGCTACACGTGCAGATGCTTCAGCAGATTATCTGTGCAACTGCATCTCTGTCCGTACGCAGGTGCGGGGTCTGGAAGCATACAGCATCTCCTGTGGGCAAAGTTTGCTATACAACAACATCTTCCCCAAGCACAAAGACAGGCTTCCAAAGAAAATGTCAGGACTAGTCCAAACTGTTGCAAAGACAGACATTCCTGACTATCGCAACCATTTTGATGTGGTTGTTGCGTGTGAAGATGAAGAAGGGGAAGACATGGACGTGCCTCTTGTCAGCATCAAGTTCAGGAATTGAGAGTCATGGGCACTATCCTGCTCTGCCCCTGTGTATATGTATGATCAATGTTCTTAGGTTATCTTTTGCTGTATGCAAGCATGCTGCAAACTTCAAAGAGCTGTCACAAGCTGTGGAGAGCAACGTCCACAGCAGTGCGCATGTACTATTTAGTGTAATGCAGCAGGTCGCTGAACGAACAGAGCAGACATTCCACAAAGCAATAGTGACATTGAGAGCGGATACAGCAAGTCTGAGAGAGAGATTGCAATGCTTTAGCCAGCCCGCAGGTCTGATCACTGCACTAACAGGAAGTTGACATTCACGAGAAACGACTAAAAAGTTGCCCTCGGACGGACATTCACGAGAAACGACTAAAAAGTTGCCCTCGGACGGAATAAGGACAACCAGTCAGCCCACGGAGCATTGACTCTGCACTGTGATAGTCACATTGTGAAAGATTACACAGAGAGATTACAATGCTGACGACCACATGGACCGCCAATCAGACACGTGGACACCAATCGTGACTAAAAGCTACCTCGAAAACTGCTCGTCAAAGTCGTTCGCGTCGGGCCTAACCCAATTCATTCACGTCCACCGTTTCTGCGAAACTTGCGAGCATTCAGCAGCGCAAGGTGATCCATGCCACTCGGTGCAGGACACCACGCAAACTGCCCTGACTGGTCAGTACAAACCTCGTTGATCTAGGTACGGGGCGGCGCGGAAAGCTTCATACTGCTCGATGGAAGGCACGGCTGCACGCCACCCTGCGAGGTAAATTTGCTCATGTGTTTGTCTATTGACGTGAGGTTTCCGCCTTTGATAGCGACTGGGATGCAAAGCGGTTGAAAGCCGGATCTGCGGGGGTTCAAAGCCCTCGCTGACTCTGTCACGGTCGCCTATGGAATATGAACCTGCGTGTCCGTGCAAATACCACATTGATACCCCTAGTTTTGCCTCAGGCTGAGCAATGACATTGTGGCTGTTCAGAGCTCCCTGACTGGTGCAGGATACAAGTATCTAATACCAAAAAGCCAGTCTTTTTCTATGTCAATCTAGCCAAGGTATGCTGTTTTCAGCTTTACACTCTTGCTTTGTAAAAGCTGGTTTCAGACAGGACTCGTTGTTGCTGACCTGCAGAGGTTTTTGCAAGAACATGGAGAAGTACAACTTTCAGCACTGGGTCTAGGTACAGTCTTGACCAGCAGAGATGTTACGCAAACAGGAATAAGCAACATCTTCAGCTCATTTCTGTTCTGCATGCAGCAATCTCCAGTATGGTCACAGTTGCAGAGATCTTGAAGAACAGCAGACTAGCAGTGGAGCAAAGTAAGCGGCACTGTTGCCTTACTGCAGCTGCCCTTGCTTGCTGCATTGTGGCGCTTGTTACGCTGATGCAACATCTAACATGCGTCAACATCACTGTGCAGAGATTACCACTGGCCTCGATGCTTTCAACGATGATGGCAGGGAAAGGGCTGTTCAGAAGCCAAAAATGGAAATTGTTTTGCGCAAATCTGAAGACTTTGACCAAGTAATGGCACAACAGACACGGCAACCGACAGCTCCTCAACCTGCTGTACCTGTTGCTGCCACTGCAACATAACTAGAACAGGCCTCTAGCTCACACATGTACCCCGTTAGTCAATGAAAGCATTGTGAACAGACATATACTGTACGTGACCACCACTGCTGATCCACAGCCTGAGGTTTGGAGTGCAAATTTGGCATCAAGAAGCACATGCAGAAACTTCTGTGTTTGAGCCCCACATGCATGTAGGTATTGCCTTGCATGCTGACATCATCGACTCGCACTTTCACAGGGTCAGTCCTCATGTAGTGTGTTCAATGACAGGCAAGCAAGAAGCATATAAGGCCATGAGGCAGACATCGTGGTGTGAAAGCTGTGTCTCATCAGCAACTTCCAGGGCACTCTTGTTCATGTGCTATAACATCCTGTCAATTTTTGCATGCAAGTACTATGGCATGCTGTATCGTAACATGGAATGAGTTGTACTCTTGCTGTGCAAGGGTAGCACCAGCCCTGCACCCATGTACTTTGATGCTTGCCTGCACATGGCATTTTTGAAGGCAGCTACATGCACCGATCTTGGCCCCTCATTGTTCTCAGAAATGAAAACTATGTTTTACAATTGGCCGCATGGCTGTATAATTGGGGTACATGAAGTTATCCCAGAAGCAGTCTTTGTCAAACTCAATCATGTTGTGGCCCTCAGGGAGGCCACAGCATTGTGTGAACGGCCGATGAGGCACCAAGCTCCAATCTATAGCTTTTGCTGCTTGGACCTCTCCCCAAGTGGCAAAAGGCAGCCCTTTCACAGACACATTGTTGTACAGGTCTTTTGCATCAACTGCATCATAAGCTTGCCGTACACCCGGGTCAACTATGATCTTTCTGTAACCCATGCGTTGCAAATCATTGCAGACAAGACTGCACTCTGATGCAGCGCACTCACCCTCCTTGTGCATCCTGCAGAGTCAAGGCAAAGGTAAGTAGTGCTACAGGTGAAGACTAACAGGCTAATCCACAGGGTCATGGTCAGCCTGACACCAGCTTGAAGGCAAATCAGAAGCTTTAAGAAGGCAGTACTACAGGCAGCAGAGGTGAAGCCATGAGCTACAGATGGTCATCAATTGCACAGTAGAAGGTACAGAGCAACACAAACCAAAGGGGAGAAGGCAGCCTTGCGGAGCATGAAGGGCTACACTGCAGGCCAAGTGCAGGTCAAGTGCAGCACAGCAGACATCGGGCGCAGTGTACAAAGGCAAGCAAGCGTGTGTTGGGAAGTAGTGGCGCGGTCCATGTAGGCGGACAGCAAGTGTAGATCTGAAGTCCCAATGAAACAAGGCAATGGGCAGCATGATAGGAAACTGTCCTTAGTCAGGTGGCAGCTACATTCTGTCAGGCAGAAGAGTGGGCTGCATAGAGCAAATGATCAATTGGGGTGTAGGGAATCTTGCTTGCTTCCTGAAATATGCCATAGGACTCTGGTTAAGTCCTCACAGTAGATCATACCTGACTCGCAGGTTGTGCTGGCTGAAAGGTGCTGCACTCATCACCACTAGGCCGTTCCAGCAACATTTGACTGGGAAAGGCAATCCAAGGGCAATACGCTGCAGTGAGTAGGGGTCAGTCACATAAGGCGGGTCCTTCAGGAACAAATTGCCATCTGAGTCTCTGCAGCAAGCCTCACTGTCAGCTTGGGATCAGCATCTTACACAGCAAGTTGGCTGCACAGCATTGGCAGAGAATGGCTGCCCAGTATTGGCAGGGGATGGCTGCGCAGTGTTGATAGGGGATGGCTATGTTTCACCAGCCATCAAGCATACGCTGAGACGCACGTAGCCTTACAGCATTCAAGGCCTTTGTGAGGTGGTCACATATGAGTCAACATGCTGTTTCAGCTGGCAAAACATCAGCTGCAGGTTCTTGAATGCAGCTACTGCAAGATTGCAGTCCATCTTGACAAATCACTCAATGCTTTTCCAGTGAAATGCACGGTCAGGATGCAGAGCATACCTTGCTACCCATGTGTCATAAAACCCCATGGTGGATTTTGCCTGAAAGGCTGCTTGTATGTCAGGATCCAAGCGCCAATGCTTGGTGAGTAGGCCAGATCGGCCTAGAAAGCGGCCTATAGCCCTGGGCACTGCATACTTGTGCCAAAGGTACCACCCAAACATCCGCCGTTGCTCCTGCACACATACAGCTGCACATTTCTTCCTGGACGTCAGACAATGACCAAGCTGGAAACTTCACACAGCAGCAACCAAGAAGCAATGCTCCCCCTACAGGCATGACATATCATCTGCAAAGCCAGATTGATTCACAAGCAGACACATGAATGCAGGAACCTGCACACTGTCAAGCTTGAGCCAGGATTGAACAAAAGAACAAAGCTGAGACTTCACATAACAGCCATATGTCATATGATGAGGTCAATGATAAGAAAGGCCGGCAAGCTTGTCTCCCATCATTTGGTCATTTGAGTGCATCATTTGGTCATTTGAGTGCATGAAGTACGTACGCACCGGGTGAGGGAGGCCATCAATCTTGGGTCGGTCAAAGTCCATGCCGCACGCCATGTCAGCCTCATGCTGTAACAGTCTGCAGGGCAGAAAAATCACAATGAAGCTGTATATAACACTTGGAAGAAGTTAGCACAATTGCAACAGTTAAATGACTGGGGTGGTTGCTGCTGCTGCTGCTGCTGAAGCCTCAACTGTTTTTTGCATGCAAATTGTGATGGCATAAGCAATTATGTTGTAAAGCTGTGTCCTGTGGGGTACAGTAACATCATCCTCACACGTGCATGTTGCAAAGCAAGTGTATCACGCTCACCTGAAGACATCCTGGGCGCAGAAATAGACATCGTTGAAAAACACAATCTTTTGAGCATGCCACATGGTGTTGGAGGTATCACGAGCTGAGAAGAGGTCCCAGGCAGCCATCTCCTTTGCAAGGCCACCTTGGGCACCTGCTGACGTGTCTGATAGGGCAGCAGCACTGAGCCACAGAGGCTCTAAAGCACGATTGCGAGCTTGCGCCAGGAAGTCTATCCGGTCTTGCTCTTCACCACGCATCAAACTGCCACCTGCAAGCCAGACAGGGGCAAAGAGAGTTGCAACAGGAAAGGGTGACATCTCACAGCATGGACGCATTGCCTATGCAGCACCAGATGCCGTGCCATTATGTGCAATACTGACGCTTGTGAGACTGATTGCAGCACTCAGCAGGACTCTCAGGGGTGTGCATGAGAAAGTCTCCAAAGTTGGACAAGCAGAAGAAGTACTACATGAGCTTTGATGGTGTTTGGAGATTTCAGCGCGCAGAGCGACGCGAGTGTGAGAGACACTTACCAATTACAATTCTGTGTGGAGTGCCTATGCAGGCCATCAAATCCCTGAGCACTTCCAACCAGGCTCCTGTCAACAGCAAGCAAATGTCTTTTCTGAGTCGGACAAAGTGACAAAGGAGAGTCAGGCAAGATTGCCAGCAGGTATACTCATCAGTACCTGTGCTGTCTGAGCTTCCGCTTTCATACACTGATAGAAACGCACTGCCTAGAGGCAAGGATGCCAAAAGATGAAGCATCTGCAAGGTGAAGTGGGGCAGCAAATCTTCATTGTTATGCATGTTTGCAGCCATCAGCACCTTCTTATTGTTGTGCAGATCCAATGGCATGGAAGGATCCCAAGCACATGATGTCACAGGCTTGGCAGAAGACAAAGCTGACAGGACATCTGAAGCTTTATCCACGAGCAGCTTAAACTCTGTCGTGTGTTGATAGGAGTCAGTAACATCTGGACTGTGTGGAGGGTAGTCTGAAGCTGAGAAAGACTGGCTAGCAACCCTAAAGGCTGAGCTAAGGGTGCTGTGACTGAACTGTCCAAGACTGAGCTCTCGCAACTGCCTACTGAGAGTAGCTGCTTGTGCAAGTGACCGATTTTGGCGCTGAAGCTTGAGGTTTGGCTTGGATGAGCCCGATCGCAGGAAAAGATACAACAGGCAACAAACGGCTAGCGCCCACAGGACTGCTCCTGGGCAGCGCAGTTTGCTAGCAACACTTTGGCTGTCCACCACTCGACCCTTCCTCAGACTGATGTGCGACGAGAACATATGGTGCACCAGGCACGATCATCGTAACATGTCCTGGTTCCGTTGCAAGAGATCGTTAGCGTCGGTCAAGTTTGTCCAAGTGATCTGCTTGCGGTCAGTTCCAGTTTATTTCGGAGATTTTCTACAATACAACAGCTTTCCGATGTGTCTTGTTGTGGTTCAGAAGATCAATGGGAGTACAGTACACGCACAGGACCAACTTGTCGTCTGAGCGATCGCCACACTCACGTTGATGCAGCACACACACTAGGGCTACACCGTTTAAGTCAGGGCTGTTCAAGGGAGACAGCCCTGAGATCAGCCCTGACTCCGACTGCCTTGAGCTGTTTGAGATCCAAAAAGGATGAAACCTCAGTCTGAGATCCAATAAGGATGGACCCTCAGTCTGAGATCCAACCTATCAAGACATCGGGGGATGCATGGTCCCCAGATCTGTAGAGTCGCCCATTGAGGCTAGATGTCTTGTGGTGATCCAAAGCTCTTGCTCGAATAGAATCATCCGTTTGCCAACTTGCCATACGTTGAATGTGGCACAGTTGTTACATTGAGGGAATGTTTCAATATCCATATGCATGAGACATTCAAGTATGACAAAAGTTTTTAGGCATCTGCATCCAAAGTATCAAGGCAACCATCTGCATGCTTCCAATGCACTACACTGCCATCACACTGAGGCTGTCATACTGGGCTGCAAGACAATGGTGCCAAGCAAGAGGCATAGCTGTGTATGCGCCACAGTCAATTGGCTCGTAATTATAAGACCAAACAAGACCTGCAAGGTGGCAGCTCATCAGCCTGTGCTGCAGAGGGCTGCATGTCTTTCTTTGTTACCCTGCGCTCGTTCAACAAAGCACTGTGGCCCAAGCTGGTTGATGAGTACTTTGCATTACTAGGCTCTTGATCCACAACATCATCTGCTTGCACCGCCTGATGGGAGCTGCCATACAGTGGATTCACAACCTGCATATGGACAACACCTTCAATGACAAGCCTCAAACCTGTGGAACATCTTGACAGCTCTAGAGCATGCCAATGAGCTGTTTGCCTGCATGATATCATGTGAGTCATCTGTTGAGCATTGCTGTCTCTGCAAATGAGTGGCTGCTGACTATGACAATACCAGGTGTGCAACAGCAGCACACAGCACTTGAAACACAACATTCATGTACAAGCTCCAAACCCGGCACCACTTGCAGCATGCAGACATGGAAGCAGATATGACAGCAGCATCTGCCAGTGCTGCTATATGAGGATGACCACAAGTGTACCACTTGATAATGTGTATGGTAGCGTTGCATAACTTTTAGGTTGCTAACAGATGACTGACCTGGCCATCAGCAGCAACTGCAGTTGGCTGAGCAGCAGCAGTACTGGCAGTGTGCAAAGACAGGTGAGGTTTGTCACCTGCAGCAGACAAGACAAGCTTTTTTCAATGTCGTTTGCAGCATTCTCTGATTGGCACATTTGCAGTTGCAGGACAGCTGCCCCAGCTTCTAGAAAACGCTGTGCATAGTCAACCCAACATGTGTTATGGTCTAATAATGGTCTAATATGAGGGGTTTGGATGGCACACTGCTCGACCCAATTGGCAGGCCTAACAACAGTAGTATGCAGAATGGAAAGTTGTTAATGAGTTTGCTGATCCTTGGCCGCATTGTTCATGTTCATCGTTCACTGTCCACAGATAGCATGCTGTTGCATGCAGAGAGGAGATGGGCCAACCTGGGTCATTCACAAGCCAGCTGCTGAAGTTTCCACCTTGGCAAAGCTGCTTAAGCAGGTCTGTGCTTGTGACATAATTCTGCATTGCTTCTGCGGCTGTAGCATGTTGCTCCTCATCCAACTGCTTGTAGCCTGCTGGCAACCATTGTGCAATTTCTTGCACATCCTGCAGATAAATCAGGTGCAGTTTACTTATGTTCATGTAGCCTGTCAGTCTGTCCAGCCTCTTCAGCACACATGGCAGGCAGCCAGTCACACAATGAGATCAGCTTGGATTGCTCATGCAGCAGTGATACATGACGAATAGCCGCGAAAAAGAATTCAAGCACATAAACAGGGGCATGTATGCTAGTGCGCTTGGGACAACAGCAACATTGAGAGCACACCTGATGATACACACTAGCAGTATCTGAGAGGTTTATTGCATGTGGGCCTGGAGGTACGCCCTTCAAGACTGGAGACTCTGCACAAGTGGACATGGTATTCTTGATTTGTGCAACACAAATGAAGCAATGGAGGATAGCTGCCTGTAAGGACCTGTATGTGGCTGCTAAACAGCCAGAGTAACCCTTACTCTGCCTGTGCAAAGACTTTTGCATCAGCAGCTGAAATATAACGTGGCACAGTAGACATCATGCCATATGCAGCCAGAGACTTCCATTCGGATTTGCAGGCAGTATGATACAATCAAACGAGATGACCTTCTTTGACAGCAACATTAAACTGTACTATGTGGCTTGCAACAGACCCTATTTTGCATGCTGGCATAACAGCAGACTTGCAAACATGGCATGGGTCATAGGGAAGGCACTGGCCTGGTCCTTTGGTATCAGCCAATGAGGCTTTTGGGTTGGGAGTGGACGCTGGCACTGAGGCATGGCTTGCTTTTGCTGTAAGTGCCTGTACCCTAGCCTGCTTGAGCTTGTCTCTGTCTCCAACTGGACCTACAGCAGCAGCGGCTGTTGGAGTACAGGGTTTCTGTTGTATGTTTGTGGCGCGCATGCATACAGCATGCAACAGTTTTGCAGCTGAATGGTCTGCAAGATGCTTACCTGTATCATGAGCCTTGCAGTCATTGGGATGTCGTTCATTGCAGCATTTTTTGCACAGCTTGTGGAGACAGCTGCATCACCAATGAGGAGTCAGTGGGAGCAGCACTATCACGCAAAATGAGTGCAAATCAACTCACGTGATCCTAGCTGGTTTTGTGCAAAACAAGCACTGAACTTTCTCCCTTTTGGATGGGGCTTGTCTAACTTCTGGAGCCCTGTGTGCTGAGTCCTGTTTTGTAGAAGCTTGTACGGGAAGCTTAACATCGAAATGGCTTTGGACGGAAACGCTTGTCTGGGGAGGGTCTGTTTGCTGCGTATGCTGCGTCTTTTGCTCCTTCGAGGTGGCTTTATTTTGACTGCTTGCTGTTGTTGACGCTGGAGGAAGCAGGCTGCCGGGTGCCGCACCAGGCAATCTATACTGCTGGGAGTACATCCTCGCAGTTGAGTCCAGCTGCTGCTGTTGAGGAGTGCCTGCTGGTGTTACAGGCTTTGCAGTCTGTAAGTCAAACAACGTCTGGTCAGTGACATTGATCAGGAAACAGCATACGACATACATCACATAGCAAAACCTGCCTGCTGGTGGTCGCTTGCTATGTTTGCAGCTGCTTGCATGTCAGTCGTAGCCTGCCTGGCTGTGATCACTGCGACGAGACAAATGAAATCTGCAGTGGTCAAGATTTTTCGGCTGTTTCCCTGGTGGGTGAGACGTATGCAATTTGTCCGGGAAACGTGGCGTTCGATTGTCACCGGCTGTCGTTTGTAGGCATGCAACAGGGCATGTAACAGCTCGCAGAGCTTCTAGAGCCAGAGTTTGCGAGGGATGGGCACGTGCAGTCCTCCTTACACGAAGTTCGTCCTTTACCACATTCACGGCAAAATTGATTGTGCAACCTGCGTGGCATCCGTTGTTCAGATAGTTCTCGCTCAGATCCACTGATCAGACATCGCCAGAGGCCTCTAATCTTATCTCAGACATGGGTGAAGGCAAGGTCACCAACATCAACAGCAAGGACGAGTGGACCTCAGTCCATCAAAAAGCAGGAGACAAAGCGGTGTGTGCAAGGTCCCATCTGCATTGGATTGGACTCTGCTAGGACCCTGACCACGCCATTGTACAGGTCATCGTGGACTTCTCCGCAACTTGGTGTGGACCCTGCCGAATGATCTCCCCATACTTTGAGGAACTGAGCACTAAGTATTCTGGAGTCACTTTTTTGAAAGTGGATGTCGATGCTGTTGAGGTACGGCAATGTATGGGCTGTACACTGAAAGTTTTGTTGCAGCATGCTCACCCATATGTTCTTGCAGGCTGTTGCTCAGGAGTGCGGCATAAGTGCCATGCCAACATTTCAGGTGTGGAAGAACAATCAGAAGGTGGATGAGCTGGTTGGTGCCTCCAAAGACAAGCTGCAGGCTCTTGTAGAAAAGTATGCTTGAAGTGACATGGCCATTTCACGTCATGCCTTCATGTCAGCTTGACCAGCGTTATGCACTTTGCTTTGCTATACACAGTCTTCTGCAATGTGCTTGTTGCTGTGTAAGGACTTCGCAAGGTTGGCGTGAGGTTAGTTTCACGTCAGTTTCTTCAACTGCTTGCGACCTGTCATTTTGATGTGTGGCGCTTTCTGGTTTTGCTGCTTTTGAATGGCAATTCTCTAGCTAAAGTTCTTCGCAAGGAAGCCTACCTGGTATAGACAACAGCATCGTGTGCCTGCCAGTACAGACTTAAATATTTGCAACAGGCAAACCACCTCAACCATTCTACAAACATACATCGAATATTAGGTGGTACCAGCAGTTTCATCACAATGCAATTGTGAGCTGGCAATATGGCCCTCAACGACTTGAACAGTCAGTCCGGGGTGGTATATCCCTTTTCAGAGGCAGTGCCGCTAAGCAGTACATACAGCTGAGGGTCTGCAAAGCAACCAGATACGCTGAGGGTGAAAGCCACCACCTGCTACACACACATTCAAGTCCAAAGACTGTGTCACAAGCTAAGGCCTGGAGCCAGACCAAGGTGTCTTGACAGGCTTTTCATGAAGGCCAGTGAATCTACAAGGCAGCACACACCCCTCTTGATATAGACATGCCCCTGTGGGGCACTGCCACGGTTATCAGTGTCATGGATGCTATAGGCTTCATCAAGGTTGAATTCACTTCTTCGAAGCCTTTGTGAACCGGTGCAGTAGCAAGGCTTCAAGTCAGCTGACCAGTCGCCACCGCTGGCATTTCTCAGCTTCAATGATAGCGTCTATTTGACGCACACACTGATCCAGCTGCCCCTGGCCATTGGTGACAACTGCAGCCCATAGCTTGACTTACACACAGGTTGGCGTGACAAATGACTTGCATACATCACGCTGCGACCAGCCAATTGGTGTGCCCTTGACAAAAGGCTGGAATTGACACAGCGTTGTCAATGCGCCCAACATGGCTTACCATAGTCAAAATCCTTGAGGTGTGCCACCTCATCATTTGCTGTTTGCACACGCAGAACCAGCTTTTCCTGCCACACAGCACAAAACTCCTTGGGACTCATAATCAGCATGGGTCATTGCAAGGAGCATCAGTCATGTCTGCGAGAAAGTACGCTGTGTGATCGTACCAGCGGCTCCGTTTTTCTGTCCAGGAGACGATGCACAAGCTCATGCTGAGACCTAGCCACCTGCATAACAACTGCGTGACAGGCTATTCTGGCCAAGAATGTGCATCTGCAACCGATGATGAAACATGAATCAAGCAGCTAGATAGGTCCTAGGCTTGAGTCATGAAATGTGCATCGCCATGCAGCAAAGCAAAGCATACCAGGAAAATTGAAACTGCATCAGGCATGAGTCTGCGCATAGTTGCAGCCCCCTGAACATCCAGACGCAGGATGACATCTTGCTTGTTGGCCAGAGCATGTACAATTTGGGACCGCAAAATGCCCTTGTATTCACCATAAACAAGAGCATGTTCTAACAGCTCGTCTGCTTTGATCCATGACTCAAACTTCTCTTTTGTAACAAAAATATAATCTACGCCATCCACTTCTTTAGGTCTCATGGCTCTGCATGTATCAAAATGATTTCGAATCAGAAAGAATACGGCACCAGTGCTGCCTTGATAACTAATTCAGGAAGACATGACTCCAGAACTTGCCTGGACGTCGCAGTGACAACAAAATGCAGTTCTGGACGTGTCTGCTGCAATTGCTTGATTACAGCATCCTTGCCGACTCCACTTGGGCCACTGATAACAAATGTCAGAGGCGGGGCTGATGAGACCTGCAATGCGCGGATGCTGAGAAGGCGACTGCTGCAAAGATCCTCAAATGACATGCTGCTGTACCGTGCGGTCTTGGCTCAGTTCACCTATCTGCTGCTGAAGCTGAGATAATGAGGCCAACGTAGACGAAGGCAACGCTTTCGTACTCTCAGTGGCAGCAGGTGAAGAGGCGCTGTCTGACAGCGTAGCCCTGGCAAAGTTGACATGGAGGTGATGCTTGCGGGCAATGAGGCTGCTACGAGCCCAAGATAATCTGATTCCGCTGCTGGCAGCTGTGGAGTAAACCTTCAGCATGCTGCGTTTAGGGGTCGCCAAGCCTGCACCGCCTTCACGCTTAGAAAGTGATGTCTCGCATCAGATCAGGACGCCGAGTCTACATGGGCACAGCGTGCAATGTCGTTAACTGTGAGCAATCCAGCTCGCTTGCCTAGTCCCGCGGTCGAATTTTGCTGCATAAACCCGTGAGGGCGATCTCCGACGAGGAAATCCGTCACAGTGACTGTGCTTGTGAAGGAGGACTGAAGAAGAAGCCCGATAGCTCGCATCAATAATCTGTCTGATCCAAAAACCATTATGCACAGACATGGCATCAGAATAGTCTCAGCAGTGTTGCTAGCTACCAACCCTTGCAGCCAGAATATGTCCTAGCACCTTATCTTTCAGCAGTCAAGGGCTTCAAGAGCCGAAAACTCATTAGCAGATTTAGATGTGGACGTCATGGTCTTCATGCAGATACTGGTAGGCTCTTGCCTTTTGGCACAGCAGGTGCCCAGAGAACAGCGTCATTGTGTTTTCTGCGCTTCTGGTTCAGCAGAGGATGAACATCATTTTGTGTTTGATTGTCCGGCATATTGTGCCATCAGGAACAAGTTTACAAACATAGTTTGGGGCCCAGCCCCCACACTGTCTTCCTTTTTTGCTCTACATGATCCCAAAGTTATAGCTAGGTTTTTGAGGGAATGTTTTGAACATAGGAACACCCTGGTGGCAGCACAAACTGGACATAACCTTTAGTTTAGCTTATAAGAGTGCGTCAGCTGTGATCAATATGTTTATCAGTGTTTTAGACCAGTTGAGATTTTGTTTGACACTGTTAGACGACTGGTCCTATGGTCATGGTTGGCCCCAAGGCCTTAAAACCAAATGGATGAAAGAATGAATATAGGGTTTAAACATGACTACATTGTTCCCAGATATGACTACACAGGGTAGACTTGAGAATAACACAATAGGCATAGTCTTTCCTTTCCAGCGCTGCGTGATAAGCAGCTCAGCGACTAGCACTTTCTGGTCTGCACGGTCCCGGCAATTTCCTTCGGCACTTCGGATCGTGATTGACCCTCACGAATGTCGACTTGGATCGAAGACCAGTTGCAGCAGCTGGTGTCTCCTGTGACAGCCGCTGCCTCCTCTTATACAGGTCGGCGATTGCTGTATGCGCTGTGTGTCGGCTGACCTAGCCATTATTTTGTTGATCTCCGCAGGGCCAACACTCTCTGCCCTGCCTGGCCTCACAAGCCTGTTTGCTGCTGTGTTTGCGGCAGCATACGTAGGGTGGGGACTTTATGGTCTGTCAGGCAAAAGAAGGTGTGGAGCGGGAATCCTCTGCTGCTTTCTCTTGCACAGATGACCATGCCGTGCTCCCAATGCAGGGCAACACTGTCTTCGTGCGTGATATCAATCGTGCACGCTGTTATCACCAACGTAATTGCAGGAGCTCAGGTATGTTGCACAGAGTTGATGCTGCTAGGTCATGCAAGCCTGGCAAGCATTGCAACCTTGTGAACTGCCCAAACAGCTTTGCTTTTGCAGCTGGTTTCCCAATATCCTTTTTCCTTGGATGCACAAAACAACAGCAGCACCAACTTTGTAATGCAAATTTCCGCGGTAAGATCTGCTGTCACAGCAGCAACAGTCAGCTTGTTTGCTGAACTTACTGGTCACTTAATGTCTTGAAATTTGTGCATGTCTGATCCATTTCTCTGTCGCAGGCTTACATGATAGTCGATTTCTTCCTGTTCTTGCTGCCCTTCACTCCCAATGACTTTCTGTTTGTGGGGCACCATCTGATGACCACTGGGTACATGATGTCCTCGCTATCCATTGGCAGGGGTGGCCTATCATGCCTGGTGCTCATGGTCCTGGGCGAAAGTACTAGTCTCTTTCAGAACTCCTGGCTTATTTCCAGGGAATTGAGGCGGGAAAGCAAGGTCGGCATCATATACCTGACTTGCTGTGCTGTGGTGGTACCTGTTTCACTTCTTTGCAAATCTATGCAAGCCATTGTCATAGCATGCTGCACAACTTGTGCGTTGGTCGCATCAGCATCATCTAAAGGTTAGCAATATACTGATGAGGTGCGGACATGATCATGCAGTCAGCAAAATGTAATGTGGATCAGATGCCAGTGAATGTCCCTTGCCTGACTTCCGTCCCTGTCAACAGAATTGATGAGCTGCTACTTGACCAATTTAGTCTGCATGCATTGCAGGCAGCAATGTCCTGCTTCAAGGTCCTCTCCCCAATATACACATATGTCTTTCTATTTGTGAGGAGCATTGTGGCGCCACCTGTCATCGCTTGGTTCTGCATTCATCTTCAGTCTGCTCAGAAGCTGCCAGTTGGCTGCAGGTATAGACTTTGCTGCATCTGTTGTGTCCAGCACACTCATATTGGCTGGAAGTCATATAGCACAATGCAGATGACAGCTGTAGTTCTGACAGCTGTCCCCATAGTGGGTCAAAGCTCACATTTTCATGTCAGATCCAGAAGCATGCGCAGTGCTTATTTCTGCCTACTTGCTGACATGATTGCTGAGGGAATGTACTTGTGAAAATGCAGGATTGGCCTGCAGCAACATGCACAGCCAGGAAACCAATGCCTGACAACTTAGTTCACCTGTGGCTTAGCTGCAACTAAACATATGATTGATTGCTTGAGTGATGTTGATTGAAGCCATGCATTGCTGTTCTACAGGGTCACATGGGCAGCGTTGGCTGCTGTTACTACAGCAGGCAGTCAGATATGGAGCTACAAGCTATGGAAGGGGCTCAAAAAGCAGTCTGCTAAACACAAAGCAGATGTGATGCAAAGACCCAAGTCAACGTGAGCATGTCCTAAAAAGAGATCCGTATCAGACTTGCAGACAGTTTCTGACTAGTGGTAGAGGGCTGTGGTCCCATTCAAGTGTAGGCAACAAACAACCCCAAAATTGCTCATTAACATTGCATGCATAGCTACATTGTGTGATCAGCCATGTGAAATTGGTGCGTGATGTCAAACCACTATGACCTGCTGTAGAATGCACCAGATAGTCCTGCTTCTGAGTATTTGGTGGACAGCGGATGTGTTGTCCATGAGAGAAAACTAACTTGAAAACTTGCAAACAATGCTGTGCAAAAAAGGCACTCCTGTTTGTGGACGTGGGACCATACTGCTGTCTAAGTGGCTGGACAGCTGGCCATCAGACAATCGTGTGCACTTCATCTGCAACAGCCACACCACCAAAATGTGTGCACGCCCCACTAGCCCTCATAACATGCTATCCTCCCGCAAACCGGCAAAATGTAATTAGCACTTACAAGAATAATTATAAATGAGAACCAAGTCTGAAGTGCAAGTCTAGTGTGCAGAAAGCGTCACATGCGCGTAACAAACTCAGGGATCTGACATTTATATCTACCGGTATACAGATGTATGGGCTTGAAGCGATGGTGATGTGTGTATGTGACAACCCCAGCAGTCAAGGCCGCCCTGAAGAGATCACAATGCCTTAGCAAGCCAACAAGCCTTATCACATATGGAAGCAGACCAAGCTGAACCCTGGAGGATATCAAGACAACTAATGTGAAAACCTGCATGTGCATGTGATCCTGAGGCGCCAAGGATCTCATGGTGTTGGTGTCTGTGGAAAAGCAAGGAATTTCAGCATAGAGAAGGCTGGATAGCAATGTAATTACAGAATGTTGGCTTGATGCTGTAAGGCACCAACCAGAGCGCAACAGTTTGTCTCCTCTCTGGTCAGTTGCAATGCATATCATCCAGCAGGAAATTCTGATAGGCTCTGATAAGACCTAGCTATCAGTCAGGACATGCTTGTTGCACTTGCAAGCCAATATCATTGATGCTTTGTACTATGCAATGTGTCTAACAATTTGAAGCATATCAAATGCATAGTGTGTTCCTGTCTTGATGACATACATCAACATAGAGCCTTCCCGGCTGAATGACGAGACATTGGCAAGCTCATGCTCAAATACCCAAGGTAGCATTGCAGGAAGCAAAAATTGCTGCCAGAACAAGTATGATGTTTTGCAGCAGCACATCTGAAGTACTGCAACCGCAGCTCAAAATCAAATTCAGCACATACTGACTAGGTGACAGCCTAATGTCCCAAATTGACAGCCTGGATCAACAGTAGTTTTACCTGACGCTTATTGCATCGCATTGTTCAACTTGTGCCCCCAATAACGTTGACAAACGCGTCAGTCAAAGAAGCCTGCAGGCAAGCTGCTCCACAAGTTGCATGGACAGATCTAGCCTGGAGCAAAGAGGATGTAGCCTCTTGCTTGAACGTCTCTGCTGTCCTGGACAGCAACACACAAGGTGTTGGACTGTAACAAAAACAGGCAGGGCTGTTCCAGCCAATGGACATGTTGATCCCAGTGCCACACAAGATAAATCGACAAAATTGCTTTTGCTCATAAGCATGCACATGCATATCAGCAAGCAAAGCACTACTACAAGCAAGCACTTTTGTTTTGTGCATGAAGCACTACCAGCATAGATATAGATATCAACACGGTCAGCAACATATTCACCTGACGTCGCTGAGGTCTGTGTGCTCTTGGCCATGCAGCGCAGCCAGGCCAGCCTTTCAACACGGGCGACTGTGTTCTCTCTCACAATAGTGTCAGGCCAGACTGCTGCGGCAACATTTGCTGCAGCTGACTCACTGCTCTGCTCTCTTGCCTCAGCAGTCTCAAAGGCAGTCTGAGCATCCACAAGGTTTGTGCAATTCTGCAAAAGCAGTGAGGTCGATTGATCAGGAAGATACTGTCTGTTGAGGCTAGTGTATATAGGAGCCTTGCCACTGTGAGCCTTTGAGTGAACATATGTCAGCCTGGAAATTGATTGTTCCAGGAGCATGCAAGCCTAGGTGTACACTGATGTGCATGTGCAGCCGCAGTTGCAAAGAGTATGCAGTAATGTTGCAGTAACAGCACAGGTCAAGCAGTGGCTTTCTTTGCCAAAAGTGCAACAAATGTGATTGCAATTAGGGCAGATCAAACACGTTGAACCCAGAAATCCCAGTAGCATGAGCAGCCTCAGCATAACCAGAAGGAACATGATACACAGCATGTCTGCCTGCACAGCATAAATCAACTGAGATGAGCACCAACTGACTGTCAAGCCCTATCAAGAGACAGACAGGATTGTCCCACAGCTCTTTATGGTGCACACAATTCACACCAGCTATGAGGCACAATGAACATCATCGATCCTCGTTTTCATCTGCAACAGTGATCACAGAGTCTAGGAGACACAAAATCAGCCACCATCAGCATTCACCAGCGCACGTGTGAAGTGAAAGCTCACCGTCAAGAACACCAGTGCACACGTCCAGAGCAGAGAGGATGTGCGCAGCCTGCTCCTGCACCAGGGCGCCTGCAAAGACCCAATCAAGTGAGTATGGCTGGTGCTGATGACCCATGCTCTTGCAGCATTGCAGCCATTCTTCCCAGCTTGTCAAAAAGCACATGCAGGCTTGCTCAACATTTAACATGGGCTGTTGTGAAGCAACACATCAGCCCTTTGGCTGTTTTTCCAGATGAACTGCTTGCGACGCATCTGTGGCATTTCCCTGCGTGACCATGTGCCAAATGTGGATGTACTGAACAGGTGCAACACCCTGTCTGTGGAGTCTCAACTGCAAGGCAAAAGACTCAGATGGCTAGATGATGTTTTCAGGATGCCCTGATGATAGATTGCCTAAGAAGCTTTTGTTTGGTCAAGTTAAGAGGCTTCGCCCACCTGGACGCCCCAGGTCTAGTTTCAATGATGTTGCTTTGCGTGACTGTCAAACCTGTCAAATTGGTAGACCGTATAGAGATGCGCAAGACAGACTGCTTTATAAAGACAAGACTTGTCCTGCAGGTACCTAGCTCATCATGAGCTGGAAAGCGTTGTTATTATTGTTATTATTAGGCTTGCTCAACCACATGAACATCACAGGAGCAATGTTGCACATAAAAACGCCATCTCATGACTAGCTCCTAAGATTGCAACAGCCAGTCAACAAGCTTGAAAGACAAGCAGGGGCACAGATACTGACCTGAACAGATGCTGCTTTGACCCAGCTTCTGCTCAGCTTGCTTGTTGTCACCAGTCACTGCCTCCTGCAGCCAAGCAATCATTCACATTTAGCTCAAAAGTTGTTCAATGCTGAGTTGTGTCCGTCAATGCAAGCACTACAATCAAGCATCAACCCATCATTCATCAGTTCACATATCCAATCACACATTTTCTTGTTCATTCCTGCATTTGCTGATCCTTTCCATCCTTCGTTTGCTCGATCAATCAGTCAACCATTCACCATCCGTTCATTTGTTCATTCAGAGGAGATATTTGCATCTATGGCACTTGCCCTATGAATGCACACCTTTTAGGTGCAACTAGTGTCTACTGTTAGTGGATGTTGGGGTGCAGAACTAGATCTAAACACAGTAGACACCTAATGGCTAGCACACCTGAGTGGGGTGGGGTGGGGGGGGGGGGGGGTGGGTTGGGGGGAGGGGGCAAAGGGGGGATTCGCAAACACTTGCAGGTGAGTTACAACAATGGCTGAGCTCAATGGAGACCCTTGCATGGCTTCTGTCAAGCTTCACCATACCTCAGTGCTCATAATGCTCGGACAAACCCTTGAGCAACATCATGCATTTTTCAATGAGATGCTTGCAAGAGTACCTCACTAGGCTCAGGTAATGGACGGGCACAAGCAGTAGAATTGCTTTCAGCAACTTCCCACATAGCATTCTTCCAGTACCCATGAGAGGAGCAATTCTGCAGCAGGATGTTGCCTGACAGATGCTTCCCAACACCCCAAAATTGGGCCATCAGTAATGCATGCCTGCACTCAAGCATACAAGCCAGTATTATGCAATGCAAGAACTTGAGATGAACATGGCGATAGTGTCATTAATGCACTATGTCTAGGGAATGCATCTTCCAGCAGCAGCCAGCTTTCCAACTGTGGTCCTTGACACATGGGCTGCAAGCTTATGGCAAAATTTAGCAGGTATGTCACAGCCAGGTCACATTTTGTTGCTATGAGCATTTGCCATAGGCCAGCTATATTGCACAGAGTAAGATCAGGCATACGGACAAAGTCAATTACAACCACACGCGTACTGCTCTTCTGCCTTGTACAAAATTGCAATCGTGACAACATTCTCCTGCCCCATTAATGACATGTAAGGGAGTGACACAGGCAACTTGTAGCTACCTGACGTCATTATGGCACACCTCAATCAGCTGAGACAGACTGGCAACATTTGTGCAAATGCCCTCGCAGACAGCCACCAGCACAAGATGTTCCAAGGAGGACTTGGTGGAGGGGCGCTGCAGAGACAGCTGCAGTGGGGTGATGTGTGAGGAGAGGCTGAGGCTGTCAGTAGTGTTACAAGTCATCACCACTGGCCGCTGCATGCCACATCAACTTGTGCGTTTGCTTGTTACCAAGCATCTGTTGCATGAGCCAAAGTATTCATCACATGAAACTGTACCATTGCATGAAGAAACATACAGTTCACCTATGATCACGCATGTTTTCAAGCATGTTTGAGCACAGCGGTGCGAGCTGACTTTGAGGTATGGCCAGCAATGCATGCACAGACAGACAACAGGCTGTCGTCAGGGCGTCACAAAGGCCCCTTAGAGCAGGAAGGAGTCGCATGTGGCGCCTCATCAGCAGAAGTGGTACACACAGTAGACCCATTGACAAGCTTGAATATGTACCTTGGATCGGCCAATAAGCTTTGCCAAGGGAGCCATCAATGATGTGTCCAGCTCGACTTGCACGTCCAGTTCTTCAAGCAGAATGAGACTCTTCTCTTCTGCAAGTGCAGGACGTGCAAAGGCATCTGAAGCCGCCTGCACCAACGTGCATCATGCAATGTAGGTGCAAGAGGAACTGAGCATACATGTGCATGAAGTTTTGACAACTGAAAAGCTGCAGATGAAGACAATCATGGGCAGAAGTGAACGGTGAGGTTTTGACTGGGCGCTGTGTAGATACATGCGTCATGCACAGTGGTTATATGTTACTCGCAGAACACCACCATGCCAGTCTTGTGAGGCAGGAAGGTAGAGCATACCAGAGCAGAGAGGTGCAGACTACATGACTGCATGGCTTCTCCCACCACTGCACTGATACAGCTTCCTTTAGCTCTGCAGTCAGAGTTGATCTCCACAACTCTCATGCCCACCTCCTGCAGGTTGCTGTCACCCAATGGTTGCACATGAACACAGTGAAAGCAACTCAAGCTCAGCCTGCTGTTGTCAAGGCATCAAAAGCTTTCTTTCATTGAAAACAGCTTGTAAGCTTCCGATGCGTCCAGACCATGTGCACAAGCCTCAAGTCAAGCCAGGTGCAGACGCACCATACTATCTATGAAACTGTTGTGCTTGAAACTCCCCCCAAGGTCAAACATTGAATGGTTCTGCAAAAAATGGCTTGATGTTTAGAGATAGAGTTGAATCTGCAGGTTGCAAATGGTACGCCTACTTTCATCAACAGATGCATGCTACGTAGGACTGTCTTGAGCAGGTATACCTAGCAGTTCCAGCACATGGAGGATGTGCAACAGGTGTGAAGCACAATGTGGTCATTTTGCTTGTCACCTGTGCTGCAGTATACACAAGGGAGGTTTTGCCTGACCCTATAGGCCCTATCAGCAGCATGGCACTTTGTCTCTGATCACTGTCACCCACAGTGGAGTCATCTGAGTCGCTGCCCTGCATCACACAACACTTCTTCTTTGAGCTGTGCATCTTGCTCTGAAATGTGACATCAACGGTATTCCAGGAGACAGCCATGTCAGACAAACACAATTGATTGTTGTTCACACGTCACAGCAGGGACTCAATCAGCATCCTGGAATCTGGATTTCGCGAACCGGCCCGCTGGCATACAGGTCAGACAGACCAGCAACAATGTTTCCACAGCACAAGTTGTACATGACAGCAAATCCTTACATTCTGAACCCAGTCTTGGTCCTGATCACGCTCATGCGATTCTTCTCTGTGATAACAAGATGAGGGCTGTGTATTTGCTGAGATGGCATCTTGTGCTTCCCATGTGCTCAACCACGTAAGCACTTCTCTGCAAGTTGACCCATTGTCCAACACCTGCAGATGCATCACAGTCTTGTTGTCTGGCCAAAGCTTGTGATCATGTTCTTCTTCTTCCTCTTCAGCACTGATACAGTGCCCTTGAGAGGCAGAAACAAGTCCAGATACCATGTTCCAATGGTGACAGCAAAGCAAACCTGGTATAAGTGATTGTAGGATGCCAGTGACTTTTGCAATGCCAGGATAGGTCATGCAACAAATAAAGGAAGCACGAGAGCTAAAGCAGCCCACATGGGGATCAGGCTTCTCACATCAGCTGTTGCTGCTGGCCTGTACTTGATGGACCAAAGCATTGTGCCTGAGGGCTGCTGTACAGCAGAAGCTGAGCAGCTGGTGGCCTCCCTGCAGGCTGTTTGCTCACACCTGCCTTGCAGTGTGTCATCATGCATCAGCTGACTGAGCAGTTTTTGAACATTCAGCTCTAAGCAGGCAAGGCGATCTGCCTTTTCTGCCTCGCTGAGCTCCTACAAACAAAGCCACATTGCATGTGACGGAAGCAAAAGTGAAAAGAGGTTAGGAGTGGAAAACATACGAGTTCATGTCCTCATTGAACGTTGATGACATCCTTCGCAGAAAATCAACAACACATAGGTGAATTGAGCAGCCAAATCAAAAGTGCAAAGCAGACAAGAAGTGTGATTGTTTTTTGGCCACTTACCAGACAAGCAAGATATAGTTGGAACAGCAGGCTATGATACAATGTACATCAAAATTTTAAACAGCATGAGAAGGCTGCCATGCCTTTACCAGCATGCTGACTGATGTTGACTCATCCCACATGCAGTGGTCCTTCTGTAGACAAACCTTGAGCCTAGCCACATAAGCACTCAGTAATTCTTGCTTGGACATCACAGGACATTTGTCCAGAATCCTGCTTGGCCCTTCAGGCAGCGTAAGCCACATGAATGTATTTGCAGCCTCCAAATGCTTCTGGTCATTGCCACTTGAACTTGACCGCTGATGCATATTTGAGTTGACACTCATGCTGTTTGCAAATGGCGCCTGCTACACACAAGAATTACTCGGGTGCTACCTTACTCACATTGGATATGCATACTCTGCCTTTCTGCCAAGAGTGGTACAGGGGTCACACATATTCAGTCTTGACAGCATAATGGTGACAAAGAAGTGATGTGCAACACGTCATGTAACAGTTGCTGATGCAATACCACACATGGAAGCTGAATGCAACATGACAAAGAAGAATGCAAAATGATGGCCTCACAATGGACAGCATTCTGTGTCAACTGCCTTGCAGGAGACAGTTCCTTGGAAATGCTTTGATGGCTAACATGCTCTCATAGCCAGGCAATACAGACTTGCATGTGTCACGCCAGCAGCAAGTGCATGAGCAGAAACAGTATTGAACTGCCTGTGCACACGCGCATGGCAAGTGCACACCTGACTGTGCAAGGAATGCTGCTCATCACATGTGTTGGTGAGACCTGCAGCTTGATGGGCCACAGATGCTGACATCAGAGGCCCTGCACCTGCAAGCCCAAGCTCAAGACTCTGCTGACAAGAAATAATGTGTGTGATTTGATTGTTATCAAGTAGCAGGATCATGACATTCAAATGGTAACCATATTGTAGAGACTTCACTTACTGGCAGAGTGTGCATGTAGCCTGGCTTGTATGCTAATCACACAAGCACCAGACTTGGAGCACTTTCGTGAGTTAGAAACATGTATCTGGTGCAACAGCAGCGATTGTTGCGGATAGCACAGCTGCTGGTTCTAAAGGTTCCAGGCAGCGGCAGCTATCAGTTGGTTGTCGGGTGCAGTATAGCAGATCAGTGTCTAAGCTGGCTTTTGTGTGACGTGATCGAACGATCTGCGAGCTCGCCGTTCGTCAAATTGCAGCTTGGCGTAGCCATTGTCTGACAAGCAAGGAAGCACACAAGTGTCACGCACGTTTCGCTTGCATGCGAGCTCTGCTGTGCTCAAGATTATGATGGGCGCTTCACGGCTTGGCCGCAGTGCGCTGAACTTGGCAGTTACCGACGAGACAAGTCTGCTACGTTGACGTAGAAGTCTTTTCTTGCATCTTCGGCTCGACAGCGAGTCCCTCTTGTCATACTCTTGTTGTTGCATGCCTCATACTCTTACGCCGTACCTTGAACGCCATCAAAGAAGACTAATGCGATTCTCAAATCTTTGCTGTCTTCGGAACGAAAGGGCTTTTCCTTGCGCTTACTCACAGTGCCTTGGTACCTGTCGGGGATTTCGAAGCTTGTCACGAGAGCCCGGAATCGTCAGGCCAGGTCGAAATTTCGGCCTTGCTCGTTCCTGTGCCCATTGTTAGATCACGTTGCTTCAGTAACGACTTGACACTACGACCCTCAAGAAAACGACTACACTGTAGTTTACGAGCTAAAGTGACTCAGACTGTCTCCGTGTTGCCTTCTCGCCAACTCGTCTGGCAGGCAGCCTTCTGTCCTTAGTCAGTACCTAGTCATATTGTAAGCAAGTACGAGACCCGAGCATGCTGGCGTCGGGGGACTTCTTGCTTAATGATGATTTGACAGTATCTCAGTTGCCCCCAGTCAAGTGCTCCGCAAAGTGAGCATGGAGCGATTTGCCACTGTTTCTCCTCTGTCTGCAAACTTCCCTACACCCAGTGACTCAGACCAGTGGCTGCCACAAGACTTTCCTGACGACCTTTTTGGGGGCACCAGCGAGCTGAGTCAAGCACTTTCAGGTGAGTCACTTGTTCTGCAGTTCCTTGGCAAGTAGTTGACTTTCACTCTGTCTGCATGAAATGGTGGATAGTCTCAAACAATGACTATTGTGCAGTTGATGATGACAAGCTGTTTGACCTCCAAAGCAGCGCCAGCTTCCCAGATGCACTCTCAGAGCTTAGCAACTTGCAGGAGCAGCCAAATGATCGCCAGGTACATTCTGCCATTGAGCATGGTGCAGCAAGATTTCTGTCAGGCAGGCAGAAAACAAACTCTGACAGTGAGCTTTGATGTCAGGTCGTCATGGCAGCAGCTGCAGCAGCTGGATTGAACAGGAATGGCATCCGGCGAACAGCTTTCAGCACAGGAGATTTGCAAGCTCTTTCTGTCATGCCTGCAAAGAGCTCCCCTTCCCCGCCTGACCCTGCCCATGCCAGCCTTCACAGGTACAATGTCATCAATGTCAAAGCTGACTGCAAGCATACCAGCGCTGCATAGTTTCTGTGTGCCACAGCTTTATGGCATGGCCCATGGCATCATGAAGCTATGTTGATCTCCGAACTTGACAATCATTTGTGCACTTTGGCCTTGCATCAAGCTGGAGCAAAGGTGTGCATCCTGCTTGAGTGTGTTCAACACATGTCCACAGTGTTGTGGACTGGCAACATTGCCTGCTTGATTGCAGGACAATATCTGCAAATTTGGTCTCAGCTCAGCCTAGCTTGGCAACTGTCCCCGAGGGTTCCACCATAAACACTGGTTTATCCACTGGCATGCCTGCCATGCACTACACATCTGATGCCCTTGTACCAACTGAGGACCTTAGCAGCATGTCTGTAGAGGAGCTGCAGGCTGAACTAATTCGCACCCGTCAAGCGTTTCACTCTGCTGGTACGCTGCACAATTTGCCACAGGCTCTTGATATGGTGTGCTGTCAGCTGCATGGCAGAAAGTATTGCCTGGCCTTGCCTGTGGTGCCAACCAGCCAAAGGAACCCACCACAGGCATCAGTACAGCAACAAATGTGTCACACTGGGCTGCCACATTTGTTCACTTTACAAGTAAGGCACCAGCACCGTAGCACATACATGGCATTGAGTGCTCTGCCACTGGTGAAGCACTCCCAATGCTGGCATTCTTACCCTGGACCCTAACAGCATGAGCACTTCACATGCCGATATCATCATGCGGCTGATGAGTATACATATAGGCAGTTGGTGCTGCTCCGCAGGTCATACCAACATGCCCATGTACAGTAACAGACAGGGAGGGCAGGCATTCGTGTCGCAGCAAGGCTTTGGCCCTATGGCCAGGCCAATGTACCCCCAGCCCACAGGCAGCTTTGGTGATTTCAGCATGCCAAACACGATGACAAGCATGCCCGCCTACGGTGGAGGATTCTACCAGGATGCCTCTGGCAACCTGCAGCCCCTCACCCCCCAGTCTGCCCCTGCTGTCACTGCCATGGAGGGCATGGACCCCCACTCCCAGCAGATGGTGCAGGTACATGCCTGCTCATGCATGCAAGCTGCCTTGTATGGGGAAAACTGTGTCTTGCAAACAGAGGGATTCTGCTTGTTAGTGGAACACCTGAAGGAGGCATGGAAAGCAGGCTGCTCATCAATGGCAGGCAAAGGTTGCATAACAACCTGCTGCTGTATCTGGTTTGTTGGTTCTTTGTTACAGCGGTAGAGCAGCAGACCGCGGGCACAATGGCATTGTATCATAATCAGCGTGTGACAGCTGAATATGTTATGCCAGCTGTCTTGCCAGCTTGCACCGCTCAGATCATCTGATCTGATCAGTCAGCAAGTTATGCCTGTGGCAGAGCCAGCTTGGCTGTAACTTGCGGAGCTCAAACTATGCATGTAATGAACATCTATCACTTCCGCAAGTGCCTTGCTTGCAACCCCGACTTCCAGTCATGCAGAGCTATGCTTTTGCCCAAGTGCACAAAATGCACTTGCACTGCAGTCTTGACCTTTCAGCTCTCAAATGCAGAGCTATGCTGATGCGCTCTTGTATCAGACTGATGGCGAGATGGGCGCAGTCAAGCAGGAGGCTGGCAGCAGCTGCGCAGAGGCTGGCAGTAGCTCTGCTGAGGCTGGCCAAGCCAACCAGGAACCAACATGCAGTGCTCCTCAGGAAGGCAACTTGGGCAGGCCTACTGCCTCTACTGCCCCACCCGCCTCCATGCCACCCATCATTGCTACCCAGCAGCAGGCTGAGGCTAGGTGAGGCTGCTTGCAATGATAACACTTAGTCTGTTTGCTACTGTAGCCTCAGCAGATGTGTAGTGTATGGTGTGCTGACATGCAACACTGTCAAGGCCCCACAAACTCAGTCCCAATGTTGTCCTTCTCAGGACTAAAGCATTGCACTGCAAAGCTGCGCATGGCATGAAGCAGCAAGTTAAGCACTCCTCAGATGTTGTCACCGTCACCAATAACAGGATCAATTGGTGCTGTTTGTGTACTTGTCCTTCTAGCAGTCATTTTCATTTGCATAAACTTATGGCATGCAGTATGGCATGCTGCCTTTGCATGACTGTGACTTGCATTGAACAGGCTTCACGGAGTGTTCAAGGACTTCTGTCTGTTGGCATAAAGCATTGTTGGTGGAAAAGGCCTCCATGGCTTCCCCTGTCACCCATGTGTAGCTTTGCATGCTACTTGGCAAGAACAATTAGCTGGAACGCCTGTACATGATTATCATCATTATCATTATCACTATTATTATCATCGTCATTGTCATTATCAGAATTATTATCATTATTATTATCATTATTATTATTATGGCAGGGACAGATTTATACGGCGGTCTCAGTCAGCAGTGGAGTTGCGCTCCCTTGGTCTGCCCCACCACTCCTCTGACCTCAACCTCAAGGAGCTGCAGCAGGTCACTGTGGAGCTGACCACCCCTGAGGGCCACGTCTACAAAGTGGGCAGACTCTCCAATGAAGAAAGGGCACAGAAGATACTCAAGTACGTTATGTAGTGCAAGCTGGCTAGCTGGCCGGCTCACCTTCTTCATGTGTGGTCAAGCATTGAATGCCTGCCCTCGAAAGATTTTGTGCCACAGAGTGGTGCAGTGCGAGATGTGGCAATCCGCAAGCACATCACTGCATCAATCTGGCTTGCATGTGGTCGCAACACTGCATACATGCTAGCTGGCACCTGTCCAGCCTTTGCAAGACAAGCCTCCTTGCAACCCTTGCAGACATGACAGTCATTCTCGCTTGCAAGCTGCAACTTTGCATGATCAGTCATGGAGACTGCGCATCCTCAGTCTGGTCAGCCACACACACACACACACGCACAAGTGCGATTGCCATTGCAACTCTTGGGCCATGCATTGCAGGTACCGCCAGAAGCGGCATGAGCGCAACTTCACCAAGCGTATCAAGTACATGTGCCGCAAGACCCTGGCTGACACCAGGCCTCGCGTGAGGGGCCGCTTCGCGCGCAACAATGATGCTGGCGCAGTCATGCCCCATGAAACCAAGAAGGCGCTGGCGGCTAAGGCCAAGGCTGGCAAGGCAGCAGCAGCTGCACAAGGCCAACAAATGCCAGGTGCCTCTCTCTCTGCTTGCATGCTCTGCTTTTCTTGTTCCATCACACCTGGCTGCCACTTTTAGCCTGAGTTGCTGTCTTCCAATGTGACTTGACACCTTATCACCTGGAATGTCAGTTGCAAGATTGTAGCAAGACATTTTCAACTGTGCGGATCGCTTGTTTTTGTGCTGTCCCACAGCTGTGCCGTCTAGAATGCATCATCTATGCTGAGTTCTGCCCTGATCTCTGGGATCCAAAGCAGGCATGTTCTCAACATGTGAATCATCATCATGAAGCGTGTCATCATTTTGTACATTCTCAATATCATGGGCACCCCTGAAAGAAAAGTCCACGCTATCCCACAGGGCTTCAGCGTGTGTCAGGTGTCATTTTGCATGCCGCCAGCCAGTCTTGATTGCTATCATGTGGGCTTAGTCTGCATAAAGCTTATCCCAGAGGCTGGGAATACATCATGCTATCCTGCACCACCTTTCTTCGCAGGGTTGTCAAACATTATGAGGTTTCATGCACAGCCCAAAGTAATTAACCATTGCTTGATGACGTCAAGGACGTACAGTAGACATTGTGCTGAATGTGCCCTCATGGTTGTTTGTGCAGTGGGCATGCATTTGCCTGGCCAAATGCAGCCTCCAGCAGCGCAAGGAGGTATGGGTCAGAGCAACCCTACCTTTGCGCCCAATATGGTTCCAGTGTTGCAAGCCAGACCAGGCAGCAGCACAATGGGACAGCCCTATCGGGGGCAGCTAGGAGCAGGTGCCCTGCCTGCATCTTCTTTCATGCCCATCATGCAACATCAGGTTCATTCCACGCAAGCTGGCGTCCCTCACATGTCGTCCATGCAGCCGCTGTTGCAGAATGGCGCATTGATCTCCAGTAACTCTGGACAGCAAGTTCAGTTTGGTCCAGCCATGCCCCAGTTTCCGCAGCAGCAGGCACAACAGCATCACGCTCAGCAGCAGCACATGCAACAGCCTTCGCAGTTTGACAGGCTGTCGAGCAATGATCAGACAAGATCAGGATACCAAAATGGTGTGGCTGTTGTTTCGCAAGGCCAGTGTGCCTCAGCACAAAGTCTTTAATACTGTCTCTGCCCAATGACAGCCCACTCTTTGGGCAGCCTTAGTCATGTGAACAGTGTTGGTGGTGTTAAAGCGGCCTTGCTTTGTGCTTTCGTGTTTGTTAATAACGCTTTATCTGCAGGAAAATGCTTTTCTACAAGTGTGCATAAATTGTGTGCAGTCTTGTTTTAACATGTGCCATCCACTAGTTCTTGTGCTGACAAACGGATGCACAGGCCTCAAAAAAGCTGTCTGACATCAAGCAAAAGATGCTAGTGCTGTCTAGAGTATCCAGATTTATTTACCTATCGCAAGGCTGTGCTGACGTTCAAACAATCAAATTTGGAGTCTACATTGAGTGTGTGAGAGCACTTGACTTCAGCTGTGACAACTTGACTGGTCCATGATGTTAGTTTGTTCATTTCATTGCCTTGATCTTCATGGTGAGGTGAATCAATATCAATCTTGCTTTGTACAAGTATCTAATGTACAGATGACACGTATCCTGTTCGAACTTTCCCGCTGGTCAGTATACTGTTCGCAACTTAACTATCCTCGTTTATTGATCAATTCGCACAAGCGCCAGCTGAGTCAGACTTCAATCATTTCCGAGCTGCATTTACAAACGCATACGTTGGTGGACCCTCCGTCCTGTAGCTTGGCCGTAGCTGAGCAGCGCGTGTGACTGCACAGATGTTAGACATGCACAGCTGCCTCTGAGAATATTGAATATCCAGTAAATTAATCATGCAGCCTGTCTGAAGATGCTTAAATTGGTTGAACAATCGTTTCCGAGAATTTTGTGTTATTGTCTGTTGCCCGGACCCAACCCCGCCCCCCTCCCTCCCTGCGGTAGACCCAAGAATATACACAAATACACACTGTGTGGGCAAGCTTTCTATAAAGGTGCCTAACATAGTGTTATACATGTCCTTTAGCCTAAAATGCTTATAAGTCAACGCAGCGAGCCGTGTGCAGTTAGGTTCGAATTCGCTGCTTGATTGCTCCCCTTACGGCTGAACAGAAGAATGCCCAAGCCCTTACTGGAGAAAAGGTTCTCCAACAGCATTAAAAGCTATCAGAGCCATTGTCATGGGGCAGAATACTGTCATTGCGGTACATGCTGGCCTCAGAATCTGCCTGACTGTAAGTAGCTTCCTGATGTATCGCTGAAGTTTGGCTGTGTCGCTGAAATATCGCTGAAGTATGGCTGAGACTGACACCCATAAATCCCACAAGCACAGCGATGGCTCCCAACATCATCAAGGCTGCAGATGTGTGACTGTGCAGCCATTCTGGTGAGCCAAAGATGCCCTCTGCTGCCACAGCCATTGGTACTTGTGCAGACAAACCTACTGTGGCTACTGTGGGTCCTGCACACCAGCGTCGCTTGTTTGAGCTTGTTCTGGTCAAGCTGTTTCTTGTGATGCAACGGCTCAAAAAAGGGGTGCAGCCAGCATACCATAATGGCCAAAAGCAGTCACAGCACAGCTGAAGCAGTCAGGCAATGAGATGTTACAGAGCGCACAAGCAGACAATCCAAGATGCTGAACCTGCAAGGACCCAACAATTGCTACATGGTGCAGAGGCACAGCTATACCTATCAGCAAGACAGCTCTGGCCCAGAGGTAGTCAGAAAGAACATTATCAAAAAGTCCTGCACACAAGCAAGGCTGCTGAGTCCAAGACCTACAACAAGGCAGCTTGGACAGGGCAATGCACAAAGACCAGCCACATGGAACGATTTCACATTGTGTCACATTGTGTCAAGTACACCAAACAGAGTCTGTTTCACAAAGTCAGCATTCTAAAGAAACCCTGCATGACACAGGTAGAAGGTGAACAGGTGAGAAGTGATAGCAGCCAAAGAGTGCACACCTTTGCAGACAGCAAGAAAGACCAGCCAGGCTGTCATGCCTTGCAGCTGCACCACGGATGTTAGCCAAAGTATGATGAGCACTGGTGCCATGAACACCAGGTTCAGCAATCCAATGAAGCCAAAGAAAGTGGTCACATCAGCATGCTCATCGTTTGGGAGCATTTGGCGGATTGCTACAGTGTACGAGGCATACAACAGGGATGACAGCAGACACAGCATGTCTCCCACAAAACTTTGCCGCCCTTCACTGTGTGAAGTATCGCCTAAGGTCACCATCACCACACCTGAAAGTCATATAGCTTGAGTCAACCCATGGATATGCTTTGAGCAACAAAGTAAAAGAAGCCCTCTGCTCTGTGTACAGTCATTTCTGACACTCTCAGTGGCAAGTTCTGACACTCTCAGTCGCAGATCCAGAACTTACCAGCAATGCAGACCACGATTGAGCCCAGCTTGACAAATGTGTACTGTTCTCCAAGCAGCAAACAAGATAAGGCAAAAGTGAACAAGCTGGAGGTAGAAGACAAAATCGTGTTTGATGTGACATTCGTCTTGGAAAGACTAAGGTTGAAGGTCAGCTGAGCACCAAACCAGAGAGGCGCAACCTGCAGGCCAGTGACTTTGCTGTTGTCAACTTTGTGGGCTCGCGCTTCTAGACGTGACACGGTGCACGCAGCACGACTCACTACTAGCGCTGCGTGTCTGATCTGCTTGTTGCCGACAGCCTGGCTCCAGGACGAGACTGGTGCAGATACGTCTGCAGTGAGTGGTACATCTTGTGCAGCACCATTACGATCTAACAGCTGCTTGTCTTCAAGCTCTGTCTGCGCTGCTGACCTGCGTATGATCGTACTTTCAGACACTGACAGCTGCAGGAGGCAGTGCATAGCTTTATCCTACCTTGGTATTGGCGTCTCTGTATGCTTGGTATACAAGGCGGAAATGGGAAGCAGCACAATGAACAGACTGTTGGCAATGTAAGTCAGAACGAAGGGATTGATGCCTTCTTTTTCAAGGTCTTGCACCAGAAAAGACGCTGCAACCCAGATCACTGCCACACAGAACACAAAACTCAGTCCCAAGGCTTGCTCCTGTTGGCCGGAGTTCAGCTGTGACCAAGAGTTCAAGGGCATCGCACGATGTGTCAACCTGGCACTGCACTGCCCACTGCTCTGCACAGACTAGCGTTTCGGACTGCAGGCGTTACACGCACGGATCTCGCTTGTACGCGGTGTATTTGGCGTACCTTACTTTGGGAGCATGTACTGTCATAGTTGGATGCCACAGCAGTTGAGAACAAATACTCTCTAGTCAGGTCCAACCAAGTCAGCCTTTTCGGACAGTATCAGTGTCCATGCAGTAGCAGACCGTGTAACTAAAGTCTATGTTGTAGACTTGTTTTCAAAGCAAAAGATGACTGTGTGATGATTTCCGAAATTGCTTTTATACATTGCGCAATAAGGCTGTGTGAGCGCACATCGCAGCTGCAGATAGCATGCTTACACATCATGTGAGTGTTGAGCTGGCACTGATGTCGAGCAGGCTACCACATGCTCATTGATAGCTGCAGCTGCAGCAGCAAAGTGCTGCAGTGCTCAGGAAGCTTGTGCTGTTATCAAAGTCTGCAGTGGAATATCAAAGCACCATTCCATGGAAATGCTTCCACTTTGTACACTGCCAATCTAGCAGCAACTGAAATGCTTTGCAGGCAATGGCAGCCAAGAACACATGAAGCAAGCTACAATCTGCGACCCCGTCGTCCACCCTTTCTCCTGGTTGAGTCAGTTGGGATTGGTGTGACATCCTCTGCAGATAAGCGTTCACTCCTAATTAGTGATACAGCATGTCTGGGGCTACACATATATGCAGCGACAACTTGCTGACAGCAAATTGTAGACAGCAACAGCAGAAGCTTTGAGACATTGCAGAGGCAGCTTACCTATGCGACCAATTTTAATGCCTGATCTTGCCAAAGCACGCAGGGCGCTCTGTGCTCCAGGTCCAGGGGTCTTGGTCTTGTTGCCACCAGTAGCACGAAGCTTGATGTGTACTGCAGAAATGCCTAGTTCCTGCAGTGTCAAGAAAATTGATGCGCCTGAACCATCCTGCCTTGCAATAGGGATCGCTTATCACCAAATGATATAGCTTGTACCTTGCATCTGACTGCTACGTCCTGAGCAGCAAGCATAGCTGCGTATGGAGAGGACTCATCACGGTCAGCCTTGACCTTCATGCCGCCAGTGACGCGGCACAGAGTTTCCTTGCCGGAGAGATCGGTCACATGGACAAAAGTGTCGTTGAAGGAAGCAAAGATGTGTGCAACTCCGAACACGAGCTCTCCCTCTCGAGTTGCGGGTCCCAAAGACACATTCTCCTCACCACCTGCTTTCTTGACCTTAGGAGCCATGTTGGCAACAGGCCCTGCAGGATGGACCTTTTACCTTGACAGCAACAAAGGGCGTATACAAGGCGGCGACTCGAGAAAAACTTGCTCGATAGAAGAAGAAGAACAACGCGAACTGTAATCTCTCTCTCTCTCCCTTGCGCTGCATGCCTTGACATCAGCCTTGACAGCGCGCAGTGCGCACAGCGGAGTATTTGTGGTTTATCATGAGCATGAGGATCCCTTGATATCGATTCATCAAGCGCGCTCGACGCCGATGCCGAGCTAATGTTACGATCACTATTTTGACCTCGAACCTAGCTAGGATCCTGTAGGATCGGTGAACATGGGCCAGGCAAGTCGCTGTGGCTGACACTCATGGTTGTTGAGCACTTTGCCCAAACTGCAATGGTGTATCGCAGGCCATGAGCTTTGGCCTCACACAGTATGACGTTGAAGACCTTGTCAGATATAGCAAGGACTGCTGTGAGTGCTGTTTGCTGTTGGGTTTGCGCAGATTTTCTCTGCGTCAGCAATCCTTCTTGGGATTCATGTTGTGTCATGCAGTCACACAAAGAGAAATCGAAGCTCTGTATCAACGCTTTCGGTCCCTGGATAGAGGTCACAAGGTAGCTCTGCAGCACATCGTTTGTCAGAGTATATTTGATAGGCAAAGTCTGGATTGAATGCTGGTCAGGGATACATTTCTGCAGAGGAGTTCATGAACATTCCTGAGCTATCCATAAATCCACTGGCGCACAGACTGGAGCGTATCTTTGAAAGCGTCAATTTCAAGGTAGCAACTGTGAAGGCGCAGCTAAACTCTATGCTCACTAACAGCACTACTGTCACTCAGACTTTGCCGCTGTGCTTCAGGACTTTGTGCTCTTGTTGTCTGCCTTCAGCACTCGAGCTGCTGTGGAAGACAAGGTGCACCTCATCTTTGCAGTGTATGACAGTGATGGGGATGGCATAGTTTCGGCAGATGACATGGAGCTGATGCTCCGGCAGCTTGCTGGCAGCACCCTCAGGTAAGAGGGCATAACTGTGTCTGTTCATACATGCTTCCACACATTCTGCCTGTGCCATGTGCAGCCATCAAATGATGTGCTAAGCTGTCTTGTTGTGATTACCATGCATTGTGTTACAGCTGTCTGGCAACATCATCAAGTCAAGTCCATGCGGGCAGCATTCATTTCAGCACATTCTTGTCAGAGTAAGCATATTTAGGTCAGAGCAACATCATGTGGAATTGCATCGACTGATGCAGTCGACTTGACATGTTGATTTGCTCATGCTGCAGTGATGGTGATTTACGAACGCTCGTGAGCAGAGCCTTGCAGCAAGCAAGCGCAGAAAAGGGCCTCACACGCGAGCAGTTCAGCAAAGCTATGAGAAACACAGACCTGGGTGCCATGTGTGTCAGCATTGATGCAAGCATGTTCTGAATACGACAGAACTTTCAGCATCCAGTGGGCAGGAATTCAGATAGTCTTTTGCACCTCAAGAGTCTTATGGGAGGCCAATTTTTGCACCTTTGTCTGGGAGAGGTGAAGATGCTGCTGTCAAGACACTGACAGCGGTATAAAGCAAAATCTGCAGTCAAAGGTGGACCCATAAAAGGAAGCATCAATATTCTGCAAGCACCACAGAATGCCTTCTAGTACCTCATATGATTTTAGCTTATGCCGCTACTTTGAGACTGACTTCTCAAACTTTCATAAGAATAGCTCAAAATGAGTTGAACCAAATGTCAAATAGCTTGTATATAGTGGCAGGATCAGACAGATGTAGGGAGATGCAACACCGTGGCATGGCATGCAATGCCTTTTGCCCAGCGCCAGTGCTGTGTTTTCCAGTGCTAGCAGCCACCAGGTGTACACCACCATATGCCATATGCCATGCATGTTCTTGATGGCATGAAACACAAATCCAGGCTGTCTGTATTCAGCATACGGTAATGCTCCACAATTGTGCCATTGAAAACAAATCACTTGCACTTGACTTGCGGGCTTCAAAGATCCCTATTACTGAGGGTGACTGTGAACTGGATGCATTACATGAAATTTCACGTGCAAGGTCTGTTGATGCCACGATGGCAATCGTTGGAAGGCCAATTCTGTGCGTGAACCTGCGACCCAGTCCAGCATCAGCTATACATCGTGCCAAAGAACAGGTTGATCACCCGTTGTTCATCTTGAAACTGCAGCTTTATAGGCTTGTAGCCGAAAAGTGGAGTCAGAGGTATCCGGTGTTCAGCAAGCTTTCATCAGATGCAAGCTTTGGGTCGGACCTTGCGTAAAGGCGTGCAGTTACAGCCCCGGCTAGCAGAAGCAGCATGTCGGGTCACAACCAGTGCTGCCTCTGAATCACCCGCTGCTGCATCAGCGGCCTCTAGCCAGAAGGGTGCAGTATCACGAGAGTTTCAGGTGCAGTCACCTCACGCTCAAACAGAACATGCCACTTATGGCATTTCTGCTGGCTATGATTCGTTGTAGATTGTAGATTGTAGATTGTAGATTGTAGATTGTAGATTGTAGATTATAGACTGTGACAACAATTTATTGTAACTTGGGCTGCTTTGCTTCCATCTATTGCTCTTGGCCTGTCTTGCTCTGTATGACCTGCTCAGTATGACTTGTCTCTGTAGATATATCGGTGGGACCCTGATCGAGAAGACAAACCTGCATATCAGAGTTACCAAGTTGACATCAACAGGTCAGCACCTCATAGGCAATGTTTGCCCTGCTCGCTTCGCACAAGCAATTTTGCACGCTTGTTGCAGCTTTCCTTTTTGAGCAATATGCATGGGATCAATTCACTGCTGTGTACATGGTCCCTACACTGAAATGTATTTGATGATGCAGCTGTGGTCCTATGATGTTGGACGTCCTTTTCAAGATCAAAGATGACCAGGATCACTCCCTTGCTTTCCGGCGATCTTGCAGGTGTGCAGTGCACATTTGTCCTGATGGTGCATACCTGTGGCATTCTGCTTGTGTGTTTTTGTTCATACTGAAGGTATATAGGAACCTCCTCGCACTTGCCACAAGCCAAACAAAAGCGCCCAGCACAGGCTTTGGGTACACGTGCACAGGCGTGGTGTTATGCTCAGTGAATGTATGTCATGTGGCAATTGAGGCGTCAGTCTCTCCTACAGGCTATTCCACACAAGTTGCACAAACCAATGCCAGTAGTGCACATCATTGCTGAAAACTGTGCCTGTGGTGACAGAGAGGGTATTTGTGGTTCATGCTCTATGAACATAGATGGCACCAATGGGCTTGCCTGCCTGACCAAGGTGGACAGGGACCCCTCCAAGGTCACCAAGATTGCCCCCCTCCCCCACATGTTTGTCATCAAGGACCTGGTGGTGGATATGAGCAACTTCTATGCTCAGTACAAGTCCATCAAGCCTTACTTGCAGAAGAAGGAGGAGAACAAGTGAGCGATCAACCCTCTTTGCAGCTGTTCAGCACAGAGTACACAGCTGCTCTCACAGGCAATTTGCATTCACAGCTGCGTCTCTGCCAGCATGGCACTCACAGTCATCCACAGATTCAAGTCTGCATCCTGTCCTGTCCACTGCAAGTTATGCGTACCTGCCCCTTCTGAGTTGTGAGGGACAAGTTGGTCGTTGTCATGTTTGCTTGTTGCAGGATTGCAGGCAAGGAGTTCCCCATGACCAAGGATGACCGCAGCAAGCTGGACGGGCTGTATGAGTGCATATTGTGTGCCTGCTGCAGCACCAGCTGCCCCAGCTACTGGTGGAATGAGGACAAGTACCTTGGGCCTGCTGTCCTGCTACAGGCCTACAGGTATGCAGCCTGCCTTGCCCTTTGTCACCGCTTCAGCCTAGACAGCATGTTGCCATGAGGATTGGCCTTGCATCCGAGATGTTGTTCATCTGCCATCAGACAAGGCATGATAGCATGTAAACATGGACTTGTTCCTGAGAACATATTCATGTCACCCTCATCGTCTGTGTGATGTGCATACTTGCCTGGCAGTGAGCATAGTCTGTTAATGTTTGTTGCTGAGTATGCCTCTCTCAGTTGTGGTGAGCGTACTCCTTGTTGGCCACCATGCATGAAACTCACCATAAGTCCTGTCTTTCTCAAAGGTGACTTTTAGACTGGTGCAAACAAATGCAATGCCTGGGAAGCTTGTGATGAGGTCATGCAACAGCTGCAGATTATCATGCTGGTTTTGCCAGCTGTCTGATGATTACATGGCTTACTTGAATAACCATTGTGTTGCATGTTTAGGTGGATCATAGATGCCAGGGACGACTTCACACAGGAGCGTATGGCTCAGGTTGATGATGCCTACAAGCTTTACAGGTGTCATCAGATCATGAACTGCGCCAAGGTCTGCCCAAAGGGTTTGAATCCTGGCAAGGCCATTGCCAAAATCAAGCAGAGCATTCACAAGGGCCAGGCTGTTTAGGCTGTTTGTACTGAGCACACTGCAAGGCTGGAAACACTGCAAGGCTGGAATTCAGTGTGACAACATTGCCACACTTGTGCATATATGCTTCTCTGCTGTATATCCAGCATGTATATCTGTTTGCCAATTGCACAGCACATGTGAACTCATAGAGTAGCATGCACCTGCAAGTGGCGTTTAGGGCTTCATTGTGATTTTCTATGCAAATTGCTTGCTCTAGTGGTCTTCCTAGGTCATCGTCCAATGTCATTATTGCAAGACATTGGCATTGCCCCGTTCTGAAAGAAACAGTGAACGGTTTGCACATCAACCATCTCAACATTTTTGCGAAGTGTGTTGCAACAAGGGCTATCGACCACAGAAGCATGTACCCACGTCTGCCTAGGCTAGTGAAATACTGTGGCCTCAAAATCGACCTTTGGCCGGTCATCTGCAAATTGGCATTCAGCGATGGAGCAATGAGTGCTGAGGACCAGCACAACCAGGGTCTTGACAAGCATGCATTGCATTGGATCTCGGTAAAGCACGATTTTATACATGTGTTACTGTCTTCAACCTTCCACTGCTCGTTGCTGTCCAATCAATTGGACAAAAACAACAACGAACTTAACGAAGGAACACAGCATGCACCCAAGACAACTGTTCAGCCAAGAAGCTATCATATACTCTGAGAAGATACAATTTACGAAGCTTAGTGCAGCTATCCATGTGCTGTGTCTAACTCTAGAGTATATCTAGGCCTAATTCTGCACAAGAAATCAACGACATTAAACTTATATCTGTCACTCCAATGCAAGTGACGCAATCGGTAACACACTGGACCTATGCCATTGAAAATAGTTCTACAAAAAGTTTCATTTGAAAAATAGAGCACCAATCAATATACTGATAAAGGCCATGCATGCACAAGCAACTACCATACACTACATCTCAGGTACATGGCCTGCAGTCTAAACTGAAAAATTGAATGACCTCCCACGACAGGTAATGTACCAAACAATAAAACATACAGTTGCCCAGATGTACATGCACACAGAGTATGAGTGCATATTGCAGAAATCAGTCACCCAGTTTAGCAAATGTGCCTTGCTCAGCCTCTACGAGTTCTGTAACAGTTAGGCCTTTGTGGTGATGATGATTGAAAATGCGTCTGTGAAAGTGCCCACCACACTCTGGGCAGTCCACAAACCTCTTGCCTAAACACATAGGGCAAGGCTCCTTGTGGTTCCATTTACCCTCCCAACCGACAGCACCTGTGCCACTGCACAGCGTGCACCTGCAAGGCCGGTAATGCAAAGTGACATGACCTGGGCAGCCTGGTATGATACTGCGCTTCTCACGAAATTGACACCGAAAGGCGTGGTCTTTTCTCTTCCAAAGTGACATGTGCTTCAGCATGACATAGCACATAAAGCCACCTGTCATACAGAAGTAGCAACTAGCATGCAGATGTAGTGCAACGCCTTTGCTTGCATAATTTGTGCATGGCAGGCACTCAACAAAGGACAGGCACGTGTGAGCAGGGCGCTTAGTCGCTGTGCTGTAATCGATATGCAGGCTTGACAAGCCTACCTATTGATGCCATAACCATGACAAGTGCTGCACTCCCTTGCAGCTGACTCCAGTCGTGACCGTACTGCAGCTGAAATTGTTCCCGCCACAGTGAACAAAAGCAGCAACTGCAACACACACAAGGCTCAGTACATGCTGTAAAAGCCATTAAAGGTGAGTGTCTTCACTCACCAGAGACATTGGGCCACTTGGTTTGCCAACTTTTGTCAGCCTTGCTACCCCTCTGCCAGGCTGCACCCCAATAAACACTCGGGACAGTGAAGCTGGCTGATATACAGACTGCGCCATGCTTGTGCTGGCAGACTGGGGTTGGGCCACACCCTCAACGCTTGGTGCTGCACAGATCAAGATCATTACACAAATTCAACTAGTATGGGGACTAATCCCTAAACAGGCTCTGTTTTGAGGCTCACAGAGGTACAGCAGGCAAGCAGAATACCTGTAGCGCCCGCTTGTTGCAGGCCGTCGCCTTCTGCTTCTTTGTATGAAGAGCATTGCGCAGGAACTACACCTTGCGATGGCTGCTTAGAAAAGCGGACTTGCTTGCTTGATGGACGCTGTTGAGTAGAAACTGCCCCTTGCACAAACTTGTGACCTATACTGGGGCCTTTACAGTATGGCACGCTGTTTCTAGCCCCAATCCGCAGCAGTGATGTTCGGGCGCTGTTAGTAGTAGGATAAACGGCCATTCCTTAAGAAGTCGATGGTATCAGACAGCAAGGCAGGTGGCTTATCAACTTGTGACAGCGTCAATTGGGCAGCAACGAAACACACAGGCTGATTTGCTTCGATTTTCTGCGCTTATTACAGAGCTCGGGTTGTGTGTCAGTCACGCAATTTTCGTCGCGGCTTCGTGCAATAGAAATACCTGGTGGAGTACCTGCTAGTTAGTCATGAGGGTACACATGAGAGAAATGAACGATCGCAAACGATTGCGAAAACGCTCAACTGGATGACTCCCGGACATTCCAGCTGCGGAAGTGTATATTTTTGACCCATTTGGTAGTGAGCTCGACACAGGGCATGTTGCAAATCGCTTCTTTGCAAACCGCAGGGCCTCGTGGGGTGCAGGCTTTTGCCGGCAACGCACTGCATGCCGGGGTGAGACAAACACAGCTTGTTTCCGGTGAGGCGTATGCGTCCTCTCGCTGCATTCCGAACAATGCAGAGTGATCTCTGTCAAATCTTGACTGGCAACTCTGATGCTGTGCTTGCTCACAGCACGTTCTCCTAGGCGTACCAGAGCTTCTCTGTTGACACTCAGCGCTTTCGTCTTGGTTCCCACTGGTTGGTCCTGTGCAGCAAATGCTACCGCTTGTCATGATTGTTGCATAGTCAATCGTTGGGAGCCAATGCTTAGGTGATGGTTCGTGCAACCACTTGGATGATCAGTCCATCTCGCTACCATCGGAGATTGTGTTAAAAACCGGTTTGTTCGAGGTAGGGGTGCAAAGCTGATGGATGCCGGTACACATTGGTGTTAGCACATGTGTGCAAGGCTTGAGCTGATGCAGGTCGGAAGAGAGTCCCCAGCTGATATTGTAGTAGCCGTCCCAACAGTGTCTACAAGGCATGCTATGCTGAGGCTAGGTACCAAGCTGCTGCTTTGAGCTTGCGTGTAGCAGCAGCCGTATAGTTGCTTAGGGGCAAGAGGTCCATGCATAGCATTGACAACAGTTCTACAATGAGTCAGGCTGCCACAACTACTTGCATGCATTATTCAGCATATGTTTGCATGGGTACATGCAGAGAACAGTAAAGTCAGTGTTACAGATCTTAGCAGCACAAACGGCACCTACATAGATGATGAAGAGCTTGTCCCTCTCAGAGCAGTAGAGATGTCAGTTGGTAAAGAAGTAACATTTGGTAAGGGTTTTGGCATTTTCAGTTGGTGCCTCAGCTGTATACACAGTCATCATTCTATACTAAATGTGGTGCAGGAGACATGTTTTTAGCAAAGTTCAAGCTGGAGGAAAGGACCTGAGTGATCTGCACAACTGTGGTCCATGAGGATATTCAATCAGCTCTCGTAGCCATGGCCATATAGATGCATCCACGTTTATTGTTTCTGAACTAAATAATTCACAAAATGAATGTTGCGCTTTACAGCTAGAACAAAGGCGTATTGTGTCGGATGTATCAGGTGATATACATGGATGTAAAGGCTGCAAACATGATGGAGCAAGAGGACGAGTTGCAAGCCGTACTGCGACTAGTCCAGAAAAATGCATGACATAACATGATGCAACAACTGCATGCACATGCAATGCCCTAGTCTATGGTTTGATGCTGTAGTACTCTCAGAGCTTGCTCAACAGTGAAATCATTTTGTAACTCATGAGGGTCTGCAAGGAGGGCTACCCTTGTGCTGGCAGTAAAGCATGAGACGCAGAAAGCAAGGCCAAACAAACAAGACCATGGAGCACTGGGCATTCACATTGCACTTGTCGGTAATCAGACAGGGTTGTCGGCTGTGCACATAGGGTGGGTGCTTTGCGCAAGCAAAACACAAGCATGACCCTCTCACTCCTGTGCCTTCTTCTTGGTTGCTTTTCCTGACAATTGCACACCCAACACCCTGGACATCTTGCTCAGGACCTGAGGGTTGGGAATCGCTTTGCCATTCTCATACTCATTGATGACACTGGGCTTCTCATTTATTTGCTACAGAAAAATTTGCTACAGAAACAAAGAAGCTCTGAGCTGTCAGCCACTTCTTTTGTACAAAACGATTGGCAAGCAAGCTCAACATGACAGCTCACCTGGGCCAGCTGCGCCTGCGTCATTTTTTTTTCAAGCCTTGCTTGTGAAATCTTTTTCTTTAGCTCACTCGGCACTCTTTCGTCTGCAACAAAGCAGGTGGCAATTTAGAGGACGAAAAGAAATCTTCATACCAGCTTGACAGCATCAATCACTCACGATGAGTTTCCTCTGTTTCCCTATCCAATTTGGCTGCATCCTTGCCGGTCCCTGTCGTCTTGTTTACACCAGCTGAGTCTGCAGTGACAGCAGATCAGGTCACCACAGCTCACTGCAGCGTGTAAGTGATATACAGTGCCGCCAATGACCAACAGGGCAGGATTGAGGGCAATTACATTTCTTGACCGTGTCAATTTCTGCGCCTTGTCGCCGAGCCTGCGTGCAGACCAAAGGTTGTCAGAGCTGCCACTTGGTACATCGTGCTTGAAGTCCACAGGCTGCACAAAAGTTCGTACCGTATTGACTGCTGACTCTGTCTGTGCTTGTGCAGCGGTAGGCTTCTTTTTCCTGATGACCACCTCACCCCAGTCCTGTCCTTGCAAGTTCATGTTGAATGTGCAGTGATTGCGCAAGCCTTGCGAAGTAGCAAAAGAAGGCTGCAATCTCTAATCCAGCCTCAACAGATTAGCTTGAGTCTTGAAAGCTGAACAGCGAGATTGTGCCTTGCACAGTGTCACTACACTCTCTGAATGGGGTCGCGCCACCTCACGTGCGAAGCAACCACGTAAGAAGGATTTTACCAGAACATGTCAAATTGCGTGGCGACCAAGCGCAAGGACAGAGTGTTTCGCAGACTCTTGTCTGAACAGTGTATGTAGACGAAAGTGTCTCAGCGCGAGCTGTGTATCGTTAAGCAGCGACAAGCAGAACATGACCCTGCTTATCACGGGAAAACTTGCATACATAGTCTTGTGCTGAAACTGAACAGTGCTGAGATCTCCAGTGGCCAGCATGGCTGTTGTGCAGTTGTTTGTATGCTGTTGTTTCCCTGCACGTTGTGACTCCGCATGTGCCTCATGCAACTGATGCTGTTGTGGTGTCAAGTTGATTTTGAATAGCTCAGAGACTTTATTTTTGATACTCTGTTGAGCATAGCCTTCATTGATAGTCATTCTGCGTTGCTGTGGGTGTGCTCCTTTGCACCCAGTTCATCTGCGTTCATACCCATCAGCTCACCTAACAGGCACTGTCCTTCAATGTCGCTATTAGGCAGTACTCGCCACGGCAGATTGCACAGGTCAGACTGGTTCCTTTTGCATTCTAGCACTTGGTGGTTGCCTCTTAGGCAGTGTCATTTGTACAAGGCTGATATGTTGTGCACATGACAGGATTGTTATGCTATGCATCCACCATCTTCTCAGGCCAAATATACACCCTTGTAGGTTAGTGCGGGATAGTAGCTGTCACTATCCCTGCTTCTTTGCTCATGTGAGACAATTCAGAGCTCTTGCAGTCATGCACTGCGTCAAAGCCATTGCAGCAGCCCATGTACCGAGCCAGGTTGGCAACCTGGACACAGCATGCCATCACGTCAACGGCGTAAACGGCATTTGTGCAAATCATTGCAGCACGACTTGGCTGATGCTGCAGCCTGCTGGCATATGCTAGCAGCTGCTTGAAACGATGTGACAAGACATGTGCCGCTGTTTTGCAAACTTGTTGCACGTAATGAACCATCCACTGAGGCACAGCATCTTCTGCTCTGCACAGAGCTGATGATCATGCATGAGGCAACAAGTAAGCCGATGGAAGCTTCTCTATCACTACAAATCTATTACAGGAACAAACGGGAGTGCGCCATAAAGCGACCTATAAAGAAGGATCAAGGTGAAGAGAAGAGCTCTTTGGAGGCAAATGTAACATGCATGGGCAGATTGCAGAACTGCATCTCCTACACAAGCTGTTGCACATGCTGACTGTCTATGTCAACACTGTCCATGTCTAGCACAGGTTTGCATAATGAGTGCAAGGCGAAGGCAGGCCCAGCACAGCATCTGCTGACAAGGCAGATCTGCCTTCAACCTAGGTGAGGACAGTCTGTGCCAAATTTGCTAAGCAAATTCATCAAACAAAGTGAGATGTCTGCATGACTAGCTGAAGCATGCTTGTAGGAACTCAATCCCTGCTCCTCATTTGTCATTAACATCAAGCTCAGACCTGAGGCCCCCAGTAGGAAACCCATTCCGTTTCACGCTGCAGGACCACACAAAGTTGCAACATTGTGTGTGCAAACACAGACCTTTTGCATCTATGGCTGCTTGCTTGACCAGTGGATTCGCAGCTTCATGTCCATGCTGGCCAGAAATGGGACAGAGAATGATGCCTTGTGCTTTGCATACTCATCATGCTTGTACACATACCTGAAATTGTCTCCATAGCCTGCATAACGCCTGCTTCTGCTGGTCCTGCGCATTTGAGGTTCCCTGACTGCATACTCCCAGCCATGCTTTTTGCAGAATGCAATTGCATCTTCTTTCGTCCCAAATTGCAGAGCTGACCTCGCAACCTGGTCTAAAGCGTCTGCTGTAGAAGTCCACCCCATTAGTGGGTTCTCCCACCTGTAGCATGTTCACTGTTCTGTAACTTCTGCAAGCCACGTGCTGTTGACTTAAAACGCTGCTGACTTAAATTGCTCACTTTGCCATGGTCTCGAACTCAATTTTCCAGGCTGGTCCTTTGCCAGGGCCTTCTATAGTCTTAGACAATCCCTGCTGAGACGGCGTCCGGGAGGGAGCGAAGATGCCAACCTGCGTGTTTATCATGCTCGGACAGCCTGCGTCTACACCATGCCCTGACAGAGGCATGCTTGTTGAACAAAGGACAAGCTCACCTTGCGCTTAAAGGTGTGGTCTGGAGCTCCACTGATGACACCTATTTCACCAATGTCTGCCGCGGATGCAGCAAAGCATCGCCGACAGACGCCAGCCAACGTCTGAACTTCATTGCTTCGCCGGAGCAGTCTATACATTCCGCGCTGACACGTCGTTTGGGTGTCTCACAACGCTTACTGTGCCCAAAGAGTGACTTGAGATTGATGCCAAAATAGGTCTTGACGTTGGCATTTACAGAACAGCCAGCTTTCAGCGCCAAGCGATGTGCCGAGGCTGACGCTGTGGTGTCACCTGAGCGGACAGTCTTGGTGAGTAGATGGTTTCGTGAGCAATGTGACCTGAATTTTGGTCTGTACTTCTTCAGATGTCAGTTTACACTTTGGCCTCTTTTGCTATCAGCTGTGAAGACAAAATCCTGGTCACAGCAGCATGTAAAAAGATGACTTGAACTCGCTCTGTGGCGCAGCCTTTACCCAATGCATGTTATCTGCCCAACAAAGCTTTGCATGACTGCATGAGTTATACTATGTATGTGTACCAAGCTCTGCAAATCAGTGCAGCCTTGGGAATGTGTATCTAAGATCCGATATGTCAAAAAAACCTTTACCGAGTTCACTTTATTTGCAGACAGATCCAAGGAAGCTATGTGACAGAAAAAGACACCTATTGTCAACGACCAGCCTGGCTCTGCGCAAAGAAGTCACTTAGGTTTCAAGGGAGCACAGCATTAAGTCTGAAGGACACATGCTGCAATGCTTGTGCATGGCACCTTAGCATGGCAACGGTGTACATCACAGCTGGAAACTCAACAGAATCTGCTTCCTGTTCACTCAAAGCTTGTAAACCACTCGATCAACGATTGAAAAAAATATGTTACTTTCAAAGTGAGAAGTAGTGACAAGCTGATACGTAAGCCCACTAAACAGGACATCAGCATGCATGAACATCAGTATTCTCGCACCACCAAGCCTAAATGTGGACAATGGCAGCTAACATGAGGAACTTGCAGCAGGCATCAGACAAAAGGCAGTCATGATATCTATTGGGCACGTAAGAAATTTGCTTGTCCTAGAAGGGTCTAGCAGGCACAGTAGTGCAAGCTAGCATACAAAAGCATCAAATCAACATAGCAATGCTGGCAATTCTATACTGTATATACATACAAAGCAAGCAGATTCACAGATTGTGTGCCTTGCGGGCAAACTCAAGCAGACAGAACAGCATAACACTTGTGTCTGTGTGCCCAGGTGGGTGCCAATCTGATGGATGTCAATGGGGGCAGGTCGCTGATGGGGCCCAAATGACTGTGTGTTAAGCTCAGCCAATTGCTGCAACAACCATTTGCAAACCAGCAGAGCACTCAGCTGCACGTGACAGGCCTGTGACATGACAGGGAACTAGACATGATTGAGCCAAGTCAGAAGATTTGAGGGACAGCAGCAAGCAGTGCAAGCTGCTGTCCATGGTCACACACCAACCAGACGGCGCCTTTTGTCTCCAGATCCAGTGAGAAAGTGACTATAAAGGTTCGAATGCACCTGGCACTGCACATCTTGCGCTGTCCAGGATGCATGATCATCATCGAGCTTGACTTGGAACACGTCATATACATTGCCATCCTGCGTGGTTGTGATTGCGGCAGTGGTGATCTGCAGCACACAACGCCACACACTCAGCTCTTGCCTGCCCAAAATAATGTCCATGCTCGTCAGCCTACCTAGCATGCTGACTACATGGCAATCAGGAAGTACCAGCAGGCAGCTTCAGGAGCGACTTCATGTCACTGCAAACAGCTGCTTCATAAGCAGGTGCTGGTACAGGTGCTGGACACTGGCAGAAGAGTTCATGAGCAGGTATACCTCAAGAGGCATGGCCTTGAGTGCTAGGATGATGTCACCCAGCAGGCCCCGCCTATCTCGGCAATTGACCTTGACATACAGGCAGGATTCCCCTTGTTCCACCACCACTCCTGAACTGGCGGGAGCCCCCTCTGGAGCCTGCAATGCATCCTGGGATGTAGAAAACTGTCCAGTCAGGCTGTAGTATAGATGTGCTGGCCGCATCACATTGTTGCGATGATTTTGTGCCAGTTACATAAGGGCCTGCTCACAATTGCCTCATGCGTGATTATGCTGTGCACTACAAGTCAAGTCAAGTGAACACAAAGAAGTCAATTCACAAAGCGGCGCATGGACATTCACAATCAAAGCGCAAGGTTGGTGCGCATGCGGTGACAGTGCAGCAAGGCAGCATGCAGATGCTCACCAGTGGCAGATCTGGAGCTGAGCTTGCCCTTGGAGATCCACTTTGATCGCTACTGCAGGCAGACAACACCTAGTTATATCTCCAAGCCACGACAAGAATGTTACTGATGCCATTGCCTGTCAGTCTGCGCATGGATTGAGCACAACCGAACAATGAAAGACATTACCTTCTGCTGGTGCTAGCCTCCGGATAGCTTCGCTGCATCAGTGCCTGTGCATGGTCCTCTTGCTTGGCAGGCTGATTGACTTCTCCAAGACGTGCCTGCATAGCTAGAATGTCAGCAATGCAGACTCCCAACAGTCGTTGAGAGCAGAGTCGTGCCTTTTGGCACGGTCAGAGCATGATCATTGCAACACACCTTGTCCTGAAGGTCCTTGACAAGTGCTATTGTGTCAGACAAGACAACATGCTTTGGTCGCTTATTGTCTAAGCCTTCTTGCTGTGAGTTGTTCGCTGACGGTGGCACAAGATCCCGCAACTGCAGTCCAAACATCTGTCATTCATGATGGCCAGAACCACTTTGTGTTGTGCTTCCTGAAAGTGCTGGGACTATGTAGGCAGTACCTCATCTATCAGTGAGTTGATCCGGTCTCTGCGTTGCTTCTCCACTGTACTGTGACTAATGTGCTGCTTTGGTTCTGCATACATGGCACTGGTTGTTACCCTTTCCAGAAACATAGAACAGGAGATGCATGAGCTAGGCAGCTGCTGCACCAAAGTGCGATGAGCACTCACCTCTGTCCTGCCTTATAGCAGATGTGCTTTGGTTTTGTTGCAAACTGGACCGCTTTTCTGCTAAAGGTAAAGGGTTCAAGGCAGGTGTGAACGCATTTGATCTTGTTCCAAGATATCCTGTTAATTTCACACCGTGAGGTGCACCACATCCTGACTCAAAGCCGTTGCTGCTCAAAGCAGTTTCCCGTTTAATCCCGGCGGTGCTGTTCTGATCATAAGGATGCGGAGTAAGCGTGCCACCTGACTGCACCGGCGTCGGATGCGGCTGAAACTGCAGTCCAAGGCCCGATGGCGGAGAAGCTGACAGAAAAGGGGGCGGATTTGGCGTTGCTACTGCGTCTTGACCACCAGCCTGGTGTTCCATAAAACCTAGGATATCCTGTAGCTCTTTGTCAGTGAACGTGTAGTCAAACGCGGCAGGGGAAAGCTGAGCCATTTGCAAATTGTTTGGAACACTTGGATCCTGCATGACAGATGTCGCGGTCATGTCACAAGGGCCCCAAAGGTCCAACTGCCATGTACAACCGAAATCGGCAAGAACGGTCGGATCGGGCCGAGATGACTGCAGGCCAGTGACGCAAGTCAGTCAGCTGTTTCTGCAGATGACAAAAGGCAACACAAGGCCGGACCTGCTGAAGCAACACCACGCTACAGGACTTCGGGCCGGGCTGGGGCCCTGACACAGGGCTCTGCCAGTAAGTGAAAACTTCTATCATTCATTCGATTAGACAGAAATTTAGTCAGCCAACAAGTCGGAATGTCTATCTAGAACATGATTGAGATTGTCAAGCAAAATTGTCTGGAAAAGCGAAAGTTGTCTTGATGTCTGCTAGAGTCAAGAAGTTTGCTAGCTCCAAAGCTACTTGTAGTCAATTGATTGCATTCTAATGGACAGTCTAGGCCTTTTGATAGCAATATCGTCCCTTTTGTGGAGGTTGCTGCAATTGTGAAGGCCTTGCATCAGCATTTGTGGGGCGCTCATGACTATACCCTGCACTGTCCTAGGGCAGTCCTATTTGATGGGGTTGTCAGCTGCACATTCAATTATTGGTCCCGAATGATTAGCAGGAACCGTTCTGATGTTGCATTGTATTGTCAGCTACCTGTATGTGATAGGCGCAAGCAGCGTTTTGTACAGTTGAGACTTGAGCCTGCCTATTGTTGTTGGCCGTGTTGTCAGTGGTCAGTATGTTGCCTGGGCTGATATAATGTGCACACTATATGGTGGTATTGCTTTCGCAGTCCACTTCTTGAGCAATGGGGTGCTGCCCTGTTTCCCACAAACACTGACACTATTGAGGTGTGTCTTTGCGCAGCATGGTCATATGCAGGATGTTGGCCTGCCACTGGGAAAGTCAGTGAAAGATATTGTACAGCTCATATCAATACTGAGCAACTTTCACATTATATTTGCCAGGTGCCCTCCAAATTTACTGAAGAATTGACAAGCTGTGTTGTGTGTGCTGTAACCTGTAGGTAAAGACGATCATGCAGCCTTATGTCTGCTGAGCCTGATATACTGGTCTGTCCTATTGCTTTTCCTAGTACGATACCCCTTAGTAGGCACACCCCAAGGTGTCTGGCTGATGCGACCCTTTCGCTTGCCCCGGCCTCCACCGTGAGGGTGATCTACAGGGTTCATTGCCATGCCTCGTACAACAGGCCGCCGCCCCAGCCATCTGGCTGCCCCAGCCTTGCCTATCTTCACATTTTTGTGCTGAGGGTTTGACACAGCGCCAACTGTAGCCATGCAATGGCTAAGTACTGACCGCTGTTCTCCAGAAGGCAGCCGTACCACAACATACTTCTCATCTGCACATCAATTAACAGATTAACCGTGGCTGCACTTAAACTGAATGCTCTCAGGAAGCATGCAGCAGCCAGCGGACCTATGTGTGCTTTAGACAAACACGCAACAATAGACGGTGTATCTGCAGGCCGGTAGGTGTGAGTGGCAACTGCAATGAGCCAGTAGCACCATTTGAACAGTGACAAGAACCAGGAAGAGCAATGTTGCAGCTGAAAAGTATGCACAGGTAAGGGTGTTTGCACAGATGATGCTGTATGGATGATGGCTTGTTGCTGTTTGCCTGATTGATTGACTGGCAAGCCCTACATCTGACGCAGCCTGACACAGATTGCACAGGGCAATGAGCTGAAGGCTGCCAGGGCAAAGCAGCACACCTTTGCTGACAAGGCGAGCACTGGTGCCAGCAGAGCGTGCCAGCTGGCCCCCCTTGCCTGGGTGCATCTCCACATTGTGAAGGGCTGTTCCAACTGGGATGGCTGACAGAGGCAAACTGTTGCCAGTCCTGATGCCAGCAGCAGTGCCAGACATGATGGGGTCACCTGGCACCATCTGTTGTGGGGCCAGGATATACGCAAAACGCTCTTTGCCACCTTCCTCTGCTGCAGATTGTCAAAGAGGGTGTGATGCTATGGGCCGACAGCTACACAGCAGTGTCTGACCATTGTCAATAAGCTGCATGCCAGCTCCAGAAACATATCATCCCATTCAAACTTGAGACATGTAGACCGTATTTAAGACAGTAGGCCTTACAGGCATCTACACAACAGGCTGCACTGGAGAGACAAGACTTGTCCTGCATGCACCTAGTTCATCATCAGCTGGCAAGCACATTATTAATTGTAGTCATCAGATTTAAGACATGCATGACAGCCATTGACAACTCTGCAAAGTCAGAAGTGCAATCCTGCCAAGCTGCATCATATCAAACCTGCTCAAAGCATGATTAACTGGGACAACGATAACATCAACATCATCTTGGAGTCTGCCCAGTCAGCTTGACACCAACACAGGGAGATTCTGGGCATGCATGAAAACTTTTCACATCAAGCAAAGATGCTGCTTTACCTGCTGGGTACCTGGCCAGCGCAATGCGTGCTGTCCTATTGGGATCATACTCTATCCGTTCAAGCGTCCCTTGAGCGCCTGTGATATTTCGCTTGAAGTCAATGATACGGTACAATCGCTTGTGTGCGCCACCTCTATGATAGGACGTGATTCGGCCCTGAGCATTGCGGCCGCCTGTGTTCCTGATGCCCTCTGTAAGAGGCTTATACGGGCCTCCTTTCCAGAGGTCCTTTCTGTCAGTGATGACACGTCCGCGCATGCCTGCATCGAAAGCACAGATTTGATACAAAGGGTTTTTTCCAGCTATGACCTTACGCTTAGAAAGACTCATGTCCTGATGGGGGCTGACTCTACAAGCACTCCTGCGCTTGTCCCACTTGCAAGTTGCAGTGCAGTATTGATCAATCATGCAGAGTTGTTTCAGACGTATGTACAACCATGCATTTCAGGTTGAGCAGCTAACAATTGCTGCTTAGTTTGCTCTGCAAGAAGGACAGCAGCAGGGTAGTGCTTCAACTTGCCAGGTGTGGTTGGCTTATAGAACTTCAAGCCTACATCCACAGCAGATGTCTTGCCCCGTGCTGTCTGAAAACACGCTGCTCCTGGAGTTCCAAAAGAACGTCAGCAGTCACTCAACCCGCATAATCACTTGGGAACAGCACTTAGCTACATGTACCATATTGTATACAACCGAAGGCTTGACGGACAGGGAAGTCCTCTGCCGCAGATGACTTAGCAAGCGGCACAGCCTGCAGCGCTCAAGAGATGAAGTTTACAACAATAATTGGTCTCGTAGACAGTACAGTTAGGTCGAGCGCATACCGTACTACCCTCAGCACCTAGCAAAGATACGAGCGGCTGCCGATGCCTCAGGAGAGCCCTGAGCATGAGTGTACACAATACAGATTGCTTGTATCGAACCGAGGCTTGTGACGATCCTTCACTCGCTCAATCGGTGTCAAGTTCACCCAGGCGGAACGCGAGCAAACCAGCTAGTCAGATCGGCACGCGGGATCCCGAAGTAAGCAAAAAGCAAAAGGCAACGAAGGGTCCGTCACTGCGTGTTCTGTTAACAAGTCATGTTGCGCCTTGAGTTGACATGAGCACAGCCGAAATCGTTTGGTCTCCTGCCTCCCAATTTCGTTTTAGAATTTTGAGAAATGCAATTAGCACAGCCATAATCTAAATTGGGTTGTGACGCATGCCCAGTTTGCAGTTCACCGGTGAACTCATCAGGGTGGGTGAACAAGTGCTGCTGCGTCCTCAAGTTGCTGTCGGAGCTGAGAGCCTCTCGGATGCCGGAGAAGTTTTAGCCATCCTGTCTTCGCCGACATTTGTTGCTTGGCCAGACCTTGGCAATTTCCTGGCCTCTGGCAGCAGCTACCATGCGTTGCTTCCGCGGCAGCGGCCAGGGCATCGGCCAACAGAGGCAAAATCGCTGCACTGCTGGCGGCTTCTGCACGAGAACCCTGCTGGCCTCCAGGGTATGAAATGCAAAAGAGGAAGAGGTTCCTTTGCGACACATGCCGTTGACTGACAGCTTTCGTTGCTTGCAGGCTGGGTGTCTACAATTGTCAATGCCTTTCAGACGGCTCGTAAGACCTTTCCGAGGCTGCTTTGGGGCTCCAAACTCTGATGCTGAGCCAGTTAGTCAAGTCAACGACCAGGTATTACACAGTGCAGACTGTGTTGTGCATAACCCCGAAAGTGGTCCCCCACCTTGGCACAGCCTGCAGGCAATTTTGCATTCTTTTCTTGCAGCTAACTCGCCAAAAGGTATTGTTGCGTTTTCAGGCACCCAGATCCGGCAAAGCTGCTCCTGTGGCTGTGCTGGTGCCGGAATATGAAGGGCCTATCTTGAACCCTGTCGCCAGCAGTCAGCATACTGTCCTGAATGGAGTTATGTTCGTGGACTACGTTGCCACCACTGGCAGTCAGGCAACTGTTGGTGCCTCAATTGCTGACATCACCCCTTCAGAAGCTGGTGCAGCATGTGATATGTCCTCTTCTGACCACCTGGACACAGCACTTGCTGCCTTGGACAACCCCATAGTAGCCCAGGCACCTTGTCTTCGTTTTTCTACTTCAGTGGACGTGCCCCCGCTTGCACTGTGTCAGTCAGGCTTTTGCTTCTTTGATGCTTCTGACAGCCTGGACTACAAGGCATCATGGGCTGAAGCCCTTGCAAGGCTCTGCAAGCGTGCCTCAGAGGACGGTCAAGCTCAGTCTGCAAGCCAAACAGTCACAGACTGCCAGCAGCAAAAGGTGCAGGAAGCAGGTGCATCCCCTCTCAGCCTCTCAGCAGCTGCTGCTGCCTCTGGTGCTGATGCTGCAGCAGACAACCCACAATCTCCAGCAGGTCCAGAGGAGAACCTCAACACAGCCTGCGGTTTGTCAGCTGATGATGCATATGAGACCTTCAGTGATAACCACCTGGCAATCGTGGATGCCTTGATGACCAGTGAGGTGCAGCATGCTGCAGTAGATCAGATGGTTGATGACCTGCTGGATGAGGCATCAGCCCCCCTCCAGCCAATGCAGAGCAGCTTGCCAGCTGACACCATCAGTGATGATCTCTCTGCAAAGACAAAAGCCTTGGTGAGCAGTGAAGCGCAACACGCTGCAGTGGATCAGGTAGTTGACAACCTGCTTGCTGAGGTAGCAGCACCTTTCCAACCAGCCCTGAGCAGCGTGCCAGCTGACACTACTGGCATGGCAAGCCCCATAGTCAGCCTGCCTGCCAACTGTGTTGCAGCCCAGCATGCCGCAGTAGACCAGGTGGTTGATGAGCTGCTGGCTCAGGTATCTGCACCTCTCCAGCCACTCCAGAGCAGCATGCCAGCTGACATCAGTGGCAGGGTCAGCCCCAAGGTCAGCCCCAGGGTCAGCCTGCCGCCCAACTGTTTTGCTCCCCAGCAAGCAGTCAGCCTGCCAGCTGTGACTACACCTGACGGCTGCTGCGTCAGCAGCACCACTCACTCCCACCCTCTGCCTCCCATTGCGACTGCAGCCAAGCACAGCTCAGCAGAGTTGTTGCCGGTGGGTTTTCCAAGCAGCAGCAGCAGTGGTAAGGAGAACTGTCCAGTGGCGGAGGCAGGGCATGTCAGCATGAGCGGAGCAGTGAAGCAGGACAGGGCTGTGGCGGATACCATGGGTAGGGGCAGGGGCAGGGTGTGCTGCCTGGACAGGAGCACATTCCAGGAGATGGCTCAGGCCTTGCCAACTCAGCCCTCCTCTCAGGTAATGCAGCCAATCATGGTATCTTTACACTTCCTGGGCAGCCCGGTATAATACTTGGCTTCTCATAAAATTTACGCCGAAAGGCGCAGTCTTTCCTTTTCTTTTCTCTGTCTATCTTTACACTAGATATGACTGCAGAAAGTGGAGCATCATTCCACAGTTGCACTGCTAACTAAAAACTCTTTGCCATGCTTTGTTCTGTGCGGCGATTGAGCCAACACCCTTGCAATGTCTAGCAAGCATGAATAGCAGTTGTGCTTTGCGACACATGTGCAGTACATGTTGTGACATTTGATACTTACTGTATAAAAGCCAACCGCTGGTGCATGCACTTCAGGTGTGCTGGATCAAAGAGAAGATAGCAGATTTGGGGAGCGGTCCTGCCCACATGACCATCCTCACCCCACTGCCCCCTCCCAGCTCAGCCCTTCCCATTGTGCTGCGGCTGTCCACTGTAGGCTCCCATCCTCTGCTACCCTTTTGCTGCCATGTCTGCCTCACAATAATGCCTATCATTACATGAGGTTTTTGATGCCTGCCTGCATGTTCATCAAGTGCTGTTGAAGTCACCTGTGTTGGGAACCCTGTTTCATGTGACATGTGCAATTTCCTGCCCATCACCAGCTTTCGAATGACGTGTTTCATTCAAACTTAGCATTCTCAGAAATTGAATAGGCATTATCTGTTAACTCCTCTGATGAGTCCTAAAGACACAAAATGTGAATTTGGTCTGTAGCCTGAATTGACATTGCGCTCATGACAATGGCTGCCCATCATAACTCATCAAAAATGTCTGTAGGACATTGAGGACTGGGAGTCAAGCGAGTGCAGCAGTTTGGCAGAGGTAGCCATGCTGATGTGGCAATGTGCCCACCCCAATGTTATCCCCATCACCCATCTAGGGCTGAAGGCTCCTGCTGCCCCCCTCACCCCCCTGGACCCCTGCCAGGTTGCTTACTTTGGCATGCCCATGGCTGATCTCTCCCTAGAGAAACGCATGGGGTAAGTGAAAGCATTGTGATACTACTATGACAAGCCTTTTGCATGCGTCAGGTCGACCTTACGCATGTAATGATGTCATTACATGCCCACCCATTGTGAAGACATGCCTGTGTCAGTTTGTGTGAATGTTAACTGATGCTGATAAACCACCAGATGACCAGGAGACTGTCACTTGCGTCCCTCAAGGTCTATTGTTGACTTGCTGTCTGCGGTGCATATGTGCTTGTGATGAAGCTTGCTGTTGTCTGCATGCAGGGCCCGGATGTGGTGCACGAAATGGTCAGCCCACTTCTAGACATGTCAAGAGCATGTGACCTGCAATTGCATACGTGCACACATGCAACGATGTGCCTGACACATTATGAACGCTTCTCATTGACATCTACATTCCTGTAGAGTTACTGATGCTGATGTTGATGTGGTGACAGGCAGCAGGCATGGGGCAAGAGCAAGTGCATGGCCAATGGGTACCGGGGCCCTTCACTTGCTACCCTGGTCCAGCATGGGAAGGCCATCCTGAAGCCCCTGGCCCATGTACACAGACAGGGAGTTCTGCACCGGGGCCTTACTCCTGATCATGTCTTGGTATGAACCATATCTCACTGCTTGAACCATGTCTCTGCTGTGAACCATCTGCATGTCTCTGCATGTCTCTGGTATGAACCATATCTCATTGCCTGTCATCAAGACGGTTTTCAGCCATGTTGCATGTATGCCACACCCAGCCTATTAACTGCAGCCTGTCCTGTTTCTAGCTTTGTCTTCATGTAAGTGCCTTGAGCTTTGTGTCTTGTATGCGTTGCGCATGAGCTACCAGAATTCTGCACGGCATGGCAAACAACCACTCTGCATAAAGGTGGTCTGCAAGATATACAATGTGACAATCCGCAGATTCCTCATCGTCCTTTTAGGCTGACAGATTTCATCTTTGAACAAGCTCACCTTTGATCTTGGAAGTGGTCAGTCATGCAGCACAGTCCTAGGTCTTCCCTGGGCAGCCCAGCATAATACTTGGCTTCTCATTGAATTGATGCCAAAAGGCGTAGTCTTTTATTTTATTATTTTTTGTTTTATTTTATTTTCTTTCAGCACAGCCCTAGGTCTTCAACAACTTGCCACTCATCGTTGTCTGATGTGTGCAGCTCTTCAGCAAGAGTGGGCAGGAGGCAGACTCTGGGGCCAGGGCGGCCAGCAAGCCAGCTGCTATCAAGCATGACGTCAAGCTGGCTGGCTTTGGGGCAGCTGCCAGGCTCAACGGGCAGGGCTGTGCCATCCTGCCCTCCCCTTACAGGTCAGCACTGGCATTAGTGGCGCTTGATAAGGATAAGTCACCAACAGGCAGACACTCATGGACCTGAAGACACCTTTTTGCATGTTGCCTTGTGGGTCATCATGCACTGTGGATCAGTCGTCAAAGTGTTTATTATTGTTACAGAAATCTTTTCCCGCCCTAACAAGAAAAGCTTTACAAAACAAAGCGAAGCTTTTCAAGACAAAAAATGTCAAGGCAGGCTGTTTTTGTCGAGGCAGCCTTTTTTGGTTTGTGTCCCTTCATAAACTGTGGGACAGGTTAGGATGCACACATCTGTATGCAATGACCTCTGTCATCTGTTGCTGTCTGTACATGTGTGTCAGTCAGTATGTACATGTCAGCATCCATGGGTTTGCATCATCGCTTCCTGTTCAGTGAGGCATCTAGTAAGCAACAATAAGTTTTGTGCAACCATGAGATGCAAATGCTCTGCTTGTGAAATGCAGCTCTTTTCAATCTCGAAACGTCTATTTTAATTCAGAAAACGTCATCCCTACCCTGGAAATCTAAACTCAGAAACGTCTGGGGACAGTAAAAACGTGTGTCTACATCGTGGAGATGATTTAGCCATATTGTGGCACAGTGACTTTTTGGCAATGTCTGGCAGAATTGCTGAAACAATGCTTTCCTTGGCGCATGCAGGTGTGAGGAGGGGTACATGCCTCCAGAGGCCCACCAAGGCAGCCCCCTCACCACAGCAGCCGATGTCTACCAGTTTGGTGGACTCTGCTACTTCATGGCTACGGGCACCCACCCCCCTGCTGGGCTGCACCAGGCACCCCTGCCGGACTGTGTTGCTGAAAGGTGGGGCCTGGTGGTGTCCCTGTGTCTGGCTGGCAACCCTGCAGACCGCCCCACAGTGGCCCAACTGCAGCTGTACCTGCACAGCATCTGCCACCAGCCTGTCAAGCAGGCCCCCAAGGCAGTGGGGTCACCAGGCAAGGCCAGCCCAGCTGTGTCTGCTCAGCGCTACTCTTCACGCCACAGGCAGGGGCTGCCCTTTCCCCCTATCAGCCACAGGCAAGGGCTGCCCTTCCCCCCTACCAGCCACAGGCAAAGGCGGCCCTTTTCCCCTGTCAGCCAAGGAGGAGTGCAAGCCTTGGAGGTTGCCACTTCTGAAACTGCTGCAGCGCTGCCTCAAATGGCTTCTAATCCGCTGTTTGCACCCGGCAGCACTCTTTCCAAAGTCACTCCTACTGAGTACAAGGCTTCATCTGCAGCTCCTTCTCAGACTACATCCTTGACAGCAGCAGCCCCCAAGGCAAGCAGGCATGTTGCCAGGGCTCACAGGGCTTCAGCAACTGCTGCTCAAGCACCAGGTGCCTTCATTCAAGTGCCACAGCTGATGGTAGGGGTGGAGCAGTGGCTTCCTGAGGAGCGCATCAGCTGTATTGAGCACAGGCAGGGTGGCAGCCCAAGCAGTCATCATGCAGTTGCAAGCAGCCAGCAACGCAATGGTGGGCTTGATGGTGAGACAGCTGCAGCTGCCATGCAGCTGCCCAGGAGAGCTGGAGGCAAGACTGGGGCAGCACACAGCATAGGCACCAGCCAAGCAGCAGCAGGCCCCCTAAGCAATGACATCACTGGCAGTGCCCACAGCTCACAGTTGAGCTGTGTTGAGCCAGCGTCTGAGGCCAGTTTGATCCTAAGGGCTGTGGCATGTAGCCATCAAACCCCTGCCCGCCCCAACAGGATCCTCTGTGACCCGCCTGGGTATGGTGACACTGACAGCACAGCAGCTTCAGGCCTGCTGGTTCCAGGGACTACTGGCAGCAAGCCCAGGGCCGTCCTAGGATTTCCCAAGACAGCAGTGTCTGTCAGTGCTTCTTACGCTATGACCCCCTTGCTCATGTGCACAGACAGCAGTGAGCAGGAAGGTAGACAATCAGAGGCAGGGCAGCTTGTCAGCCTATCCAGGTTTCATGTCAGCAGTGGACTGATGCGCAGCTCTGTTGCACGGGCACCCCCAAGGAGGGATGACACAGCCCTGGGGAAAGGTGGGGTGACCAGGTGGATAGCTCAGGCGCAGGGCAAGGCAGCTCATCTTGCGGCAGTGGTGAATGAGAGGGCTGCAGGCATGGCTGAGCAGACATCAACTCTACTGCAGCAATGGTCTGACAGCCAGCTGTCAACCAAGACTGTGGCTGTTAGTCACACTCAGTGACACAGGGCAGTCTGCCTCGATCAATAAGAGAGAGCTGCTGTCAGCTGTGTCAGGCAGGGGTTCAAGGCTGGGCTTGGCAGCATTGTAGCCCACACCCTTGATGCTTGATGTTGATAGTGCAACATATTTTGCAAGTGCTGAAAGTACCATTCCAGGTTTTGCCTATGCAAAAGGTTGTGTGCTGCTTTATTGATAGGCAATACTCTATACTTTGTTTTTTACTGTTTCTGTTTACAATATCACATCTTTACTAAAACCCTATAAAACTTGAGACACAAGGTTTGCAATGCATTTTCTTAGTGGTTTGCAATGTGTTTGCGATCAGCTGACCACGTGGTGGTGAACAAGGAATGGTAACCATACTGACAAAATAGGCACACATAGGTTACAAGGCACAAGATCTATGTTACAAATCGCAAGAGCCACTGGCAATTCAGGTCTCAAGTCCATGAGTTGGAACGATGCATCCAGACTATGTTGTGTGCCTCAGAAAAGCGTGTTTTGCTGAGAGCTAAATCCAAGCCAAAACCCTATTAATATTAGAGTGGTCCAGCCCTGTTAGAGTGGTCCAGCCCTGCACATCATGAGCAGGTTCACTGAGTCAGCATGCAAGACATGTCATGACCATATATGACTATATAGTCTGCATGCCTGATGCATCAGCAAATTTCAATCAGCAACAGGGTATACAACTGAGAAATGCATGTGACATGATATTCACAAACTGCAACAATGAATGAGCCTGCCACGTGATTCAAATGATTGAAAAATGAAGCCGCCAGCCATACCTGTCAGGCCAAAACAAGGCTTGCTCTACCACAGCTACCTAGCCAACTGTTGCCAGCAAATGCAACACGACAATGCCAAGCAACATGTTTTCTTGCTGACTGTATGGAGTCTACTGCAGCGCAAATTGCACATGGAGACATACATGACAGCCAAAGCACCTGATTCTTGATATTGGCCCATGCAACAGCAGCTGTAAACTGGTGCTGAATGGAACTATGCTGCAGAAAAGAAGCTACAAGCTGCACCAAGTGCAAAAGACACACTGGAATGAGCTCATATCAAGGTTAGGGACACCACATAGAATTGATTGTCTGAGTTGCAGTGGCTCTTACCAAGTTGCAGCCATGATGCTTGCTGCATACTAACAAGTTCACCTGTTTGGTGTTTGGGGCCATTGTACCCTGCAAGGAGACATGAGTGACAATTCCCTTATGAAGCGGAGCAAGCACATCAGTTGTTGAAACTGATGGCTTGCCTACAGGAAAACACAAGAGAAGCCCTGAGTCATGAAGCAGCTCATAGTTGTACAAACACTGCTGTTGACACATGAGTGCGCACTGTTAGACCATTGTTCCGCGCGTTGAGCTGTTTGATCATGGATTCACATGCAACTACATGACCTGGACAGCATTACAATTGCAAATCAGAAGAGGCATGCAACATTGAATGCCACCCTGCAGCATGAGTCACTTATTGGACCCCAGACATTACACGAGCTAGCAGTGCCCAACACAACAATGAGTGTGAGGGAACATTTGCCACATGTACAGACTACCAGCAAATTGAAAAAGGTAGCATCTTGCATGGTCCCAAGCCTTGGGACCCAAGGCCTTACTTGTCTTGTCAGTGTGCCGCCAATTTGTACCGCATGGTCACAGCTTCCTCTCACATGCTGCTCTCAGGACTCGACGCTATGCATTGCAGTGTGTCTGATACTCATCTAAACAGGCACAATTGATCAGGCCAAATTTGACCTATGACTACAAGACAATTTGACTCTTGCACAAGCCATTGTGGGCTGCTTGACAGAACCTCCAAGCATCTATGGGCAACAGCTGATGCCCCAGAAATGCTGCTGACACACAACATGGGCTGTAGGTTAATAGTCAGCGTGCAACAGCTCAATCTAGGATCAACACAATGGACAGCCATCAGCAGAAGCTTGCAAACAAAAATGTGTTGTGAAGTAACCATCTACATATAAGGCACATTGTGCCCAGAGGGCCTGCTGCCCACATACAGCTCCTAGTAAATGGCAACACACGAAAAAGGAAATGCAGAAAATTGACGTGCATGTAACATCACACATGATTGTACATACAACAAGGCACAAGCAGCTCACTTCATCTGCGCTGCCTTGCAGCAAACTTCAAGACAGGTAGCAGCTTGCCTACGCAAGTCCTTACTTGTCTTGAAGTTTGCTGCAGAGCTGCAGCA